>Ga0208980_10000816_pt1 | contig 18214 bp, 18 predicted proteins | sample WetSurMetagenome_3_FD_187993 | JGI IMG/M metagenome (GOLD analysis project Ga0208980, IMG submission 187993) | Wetland microbial communities from Twitchell Island in the Sacramento Delta, sample from surface sediment Aug2011 Site A1 Bulk (version 2) | ecosystem: Environmental > Aquatic > Marine... | reverse complement strand
CCGGCAATTTCATTGGCTGTTCCGGCCCTCTTCTCTTTGGCTCCTAGGATGTCACCCAGATAAGTGAGAGCAACCGAGGAGTTGGTGGCAGGATCCAGGGCGCGCTCCCAGCTGTCTTTGACATCCTGTGCTGTGATGGGGCGCCCGGAGGCAAACTTGATCCCATCCCGCAGGGTGAAGGTGTAAACCGTTCCATCCGGGCTGATGGTGAGATCCTGGGCCAGGTCGGGAACAGGTTCCATATCGCGGGACAGAGTCACCAATCCAGAGAAGAGCAGGCCAGGATAACCAAGCGCGCCTGATGTACTCATGGCCGGGTCGATGTTCTCGGGGTCAAGGGGATCGTCACCGATTTCAGTATAGGTTTTTGATTTGTCGAGGCCGAAATAAGAGGGTGTAAAGAAGGCTACGCTGGCATACACGTCATCAAGTGTTCCGGCGGAACTTTGCATGGTCGACTCGTCAGCGATCACAAACATCCGGTAGGAACGGTTATTGGCGAAAAGGTAGATCATGCGCACAATAATCGTCCTGCCGTCCTCCAGCGTCGTGGTCCTCCGGGTCGGGCGTGGGTTCACGATATACACGGCGCTGATATCCAGCTCCCAGTCGGTCGCCTCGGTCCGATAGACCGTCGTCTGACTCAGGTTCTTTCGCTGCATGCTGGAGATCAGCCCGTCGGACCAGGAGCGGGCCGGGTAGACCGAATAATTGGAATCATGGTCCGTGATACCGCGAATATCCGTTACGGCCGTCTTGGACGGACTGGATCCGTTGCCGTTGAACGTATAGGCCATCGATGGCGTGTAGTATTGCGTGCCGTCCGTATAATCTTTCCGGCTGGTTACCACCCGCTCCTCCACACTCCGTTGTCATGCTGCTGGATCTCATGCGACGAGCCGTCGGGGTCCACAAGGGCATAGGACGTTGCGCCCTGAATCAGCCGGGCGAATCCCAGGTACCATCCTATCCCTACCCAGCTCCCGGTGTCCCTGACATACATCCGGGCAGCTTGCTGAAGGACGCTTTCTGGGCGATTGCCCGGATATCCTGCCTATCGAGCCTGTCTATGTTCAGGCGGGATTGCGGGAATACAGTCGCTGCCAACAGGAGAGCTGAAAGAATGCCGCATCCAATGCGCATGGTTGCCTCCATTCGATTTAGGGCACAAAATCCGACGCTGAATGCTTAAGGACTGGTTCTTAATGATCTTTTGGGAAATGCTGAACTGCCGGTCTTTCGGTACTGCGTGGATCTTGGGGTAGTTCAAAAAAAACAAGAAAATCTTTTATTGAGTATCCTGTGATCGGATGGATGTCGTCATCAGGGAGGGAGAGAGCTTCGCAGGCCTTGGATGATGCAAATTGCATTCAGTTGATATTAGTCAAAACAATGCCGGAGGTTACTGATCACAAGTCACAGGTTTGCCATCTTCAAAAATTCCTCTTCATTCAGGATTGGGATGTTGAGGACTTTCGCTTTGTCCAGCTTGGTTCCCGGATTGGCACCGGCGAGCACGTAGTCGGTCTTATGTGAAATGCTGGATGAGGTTTTGCCTCCGAGCCGCCGGACAAGCTCCTCCAATTCAGTTCGGCTGAAACGGCTCATCGTTCCTGTGATTACAAAAGTCTTGCCCTCGAATTGAGAACCGCCGACATTGCTTTCCGCAGATTTCGGCTGTGTCAGATCTACGCCGTATTGATCCAGTTCCCGGATAATGGCAATCCCTGCCTCGCCTTTGAAAAATCCGTGGATGCTTTTTGCCGCGATGGGACCCAAGCCTGGTATCTGAGCCAGGCGTTCCTCGGATGCCGCCATCAAAGCCTGAATATCTCCGAACTCCTCTGCAAGGAGTCTCGCATTCCGCTCCCCAACGTGACGGATGCCCAGGGCTGTCAGAACGCGCGACAGTCCCTGCTTTTTGCTCGAACCGATGCCCTCCACGAGGTTTTGTGCTGATTTTGGGCCCATCCGCTCCAGTTCCTGAAGCTGTTCGACTTTCAGCTTATAAAGATCCGTCAAGGATTTCACCAGTCCCTGATCCACCAGTTGATCGATCAGAGCCGGCCCCAATCCCTCGATATCCATCGCGCGCCTGGACGCAAAGAAAGAGAGGCGCTCCTTGAGCTGAGCGGGACAGGAGGTGTTGAGGCAGCGTATATAAACTCCGCCTTCGTCACGCGCAACATCTCCGCTGCATACGGGGCATTTTGCCGGGAAATGATATATCGTTTCCATGCCGGATCGCTTCTCAAGTTCCACCCGAACGACGTGGGGAATGATCTTTCCCGCTTTTTCAACAATGACGCTGTCACCTACGCGTATATCCTTGCGGGTGATTTCATCGGCATTGTGAAGGTTCACCCGCGATACTTTGGTTCCGGCGATTTCCACGGTTTCAAGTTCCGCAACGGGGGTGAGAATTCCGGTTTTTCCAACCTGCACGTAGATCTTTAGAATCCGGGTTGCTGCTTGCCAAAGCTCCACCTTGTATGCGATCACCCATCGCGGGGATTTGCTGGTGGATCCCAGTCGGTCGCGTTGGGCGAAGCGGTTGAGCTTGATCACGAGGCCGTCGGTTTCATAATCCAGCGCAGCCCTCGCCTCCAGCGTCTCGCTGCAGTAACCCAGGACCTCCTCGATGCTGTCCAGCACTTTGCTGCAGGGTACGGCTGATATGCCGAAATTGCGGATCATTCCAAGAAACTCGGCATGATCGGTCAGGCTCAATCCAGTTAGACGGCCCTCGCTGTGGGCGAAAAAGCGCAGTCTGCGCTGCCCGCACTGCCGGGGATCCAGAAGCTTGAGGCTTCCGGCGGCGGCGTTCCGGCAATTGGCAAAAATCCTTTCCCCACGTTCCGACTGCAGTTTGTTCAAACGCGAAAGCTCCGTGTGAGTCATATACACTTCGCCGCGCACCTCCAGAATTTTGGGGATCTTTCTCCCGCGGGCGAGCAGACGCAGAGGGATATCCCGGATGGTTCGCAAATTATGCGTGATGTCGTCGCCGCGGGCGCCATCCCCCCGGGTCAGTCCGAGCGTGAAACGCCCGTCTTCGTAAAGGAGGGAGGCGGAGACGCCGTCGATTTTGTGTTCCACTATATATTGGGCCATTTCCCCCTGAAGCCACCGACTGATGCGGGCGTCGAACTCCCGCACTTCATCTTCGCTGTAAGTGTTTTCTATCGACAGCATGGGGACGGCATGAGGAACCTGGCGAAAACCTTCAATGGGTTGCCCCCCGACTCTTTGCGTCGGGCTGTCGGGGGTGATAAGCTCCGGGCAACTGTTTTCAAGATCACGCAGTTCCTTCATGAGGCGATCAAATTCCAGGTCGCTGATCTCGGGATTATCCTCGACATAGTATTTGTAGTTGTGATGCTCGATGATGTTTCGCAGTTCCTCGATACGGTCCTTGGCGGAATCGGCCATTGTTTGCCCCTGCTCCTGTGAGAGTAGACTGATTTTACTGTCAAACAGGGCACGGACGATATTAGAATTGAAAAAGAAAAACCGCCGGGCTTACGAGCTATCCCTGCCGCTTCCGAGTGCCTTCCGGCAAGGAATTGGCCTTGAGGAGGATGCAGGCGGCTCCCTGGCCGGGCATGCCGGAGCTAATCATGGACTCTGAAAATATCTCCCTGGATCTGGATCGTTTTTTGCGCCTGAGCGCTGAGATGATGGAGACGCTATCGAATTTATCCCGCAAAGTCAAAGAAGCTGTGGAACGGCTCAAGGAGGATCAGCGTCTGCAGCAAGAGCGCTTTGAGAGCCTTATGGAAAACCAGAATAATCGCTGGGAGGAAGAAAAGAGACGGCGGGTTCAGGAGGACAGGGATTACCAGGAGAATCTGAGGCTCCGGCGGCAGCGGGAGGAAGAGGAGTACAGGCAGCAATGGGCGGTCGAACAGCAGCAGGCAAAGCGGACGCTTGCCGAAGAACTGAGAGCGCTAGAATCGGAAAACCGTCTGAAGCTGGAGACTTTGGAGAAAGAATTTTCCCAGCGGGAGCTGATTCTGAAGGAAAAAGAGCTGGAATGCAGCCGGCTCGTCCAGGAGCTCGAACAGTTCATATCCAGGCTATCGGTCCATGCGGGGCCGCGGCCGATTGTTCCCACAAATTCAGCGGGTGAACGGTGAATGAGCCCGGATCGCCCGCAAGAAGGCAAGCCCCAGGATGATTCCGGCTGCGTCTATCGCCACATCCCAAACAGAGGCTGATCTCCCGGGGATAAATTTTTGATGCCACTCGTCGGAGATGGCATACAAAACCGCAAAGACTGCCGCCAGAAAAAATGGGGACTGTCCCATGGTCCGGTTTTTGCTAAGGGCGTGGAAAAAGGCCGCGGCCAGCAACGCATACCCCGCCATATGCCCCCCTTTTTTGGCGAAAGCATCCCATAATCCGAAATCCGGCAACTCCGATTTAGGAGTGGATGATGCCAGGAAAATTATGGACATCACCAGAATTGCCGGGCCCCAGCGCCAGATCCAGTTCTTCATAGTAAGGAATTCTTTGGCCCCCGCGAAAAATTGCCGATTCAACTATAAAAGAAAACTGACATGAAATCACGGGTTCCGGATGTGAATTTTTGCCGCGAATCTCGCAGATTTTGACTGCTCCAGGATCCGGCAGCGCTGGCATATGGTGACTAAAGCGCTGACGAACCATGATCCTTTCATAAAAAGTTTTCCTAAGCTCTTGAGTGTTTACCCCGGAAATTGTAGTGTCTTGTATGACAGGCGTGAATATGGGTGGAATGTTGGATTTGCGCGCAGCAGGATGGGCCACAGTTCTCCCGTTATATGCCTTGACAGGCTTGAAGCATGGCTATTAAGATGAACTCCGGCGTCTCCAAATGGCGCTTTCAGAATTATTTTCCCAGTCTTGTTGATGCCACCTGATGAAGACACTAGCCAACGAGATTGAGGTTATAATAAGCAGTGCGTTGGACAACCTCGACCTGATCGAGATCCTCACGGATTGCATTACGGGTTTTATGAATTTCGATGAGGATTCTGCGCACCAGGTGGGGATGTCGGTTCGCGAGTCGGTTACCAACGCGATACAGCACGGAAACAAGCTGGATTTAAACAAAAGAGTGCATATTTGCTTTGAAATGGAGGCGGACAGATTGTCTATTACGGTTAGGGACCAGGGCAACGGTTTCAGGGCCGACAAAATACCGAATCCGCTGGATTCCGAGAACCTGCTTAAGCCGAGCGGCCGCGGAATTTTTTATATGCGCACTTTTATGGATGAGGTCGAATTCAGGTCTCTCCCCCAAGGAGGGACCGAAGTATTTATGGTGAAGGTAGTTACCCAAAATTAAGGAGAGCGATATGAAGATTGAGACACGCACCATCGGGGATGTCCGAATTTTGGATTGCAGCGGCAAGATCACCCTGGGAGAGGGAACCATGGCTGTTCGCAATACGGTGCGCGACATTCTGAAGGGCGACGGGAAAAAGATTATCCTGAACTTGGAAGATGTGAGCTACATCGACAGCTCCGGTATCGGTGAACTTGTAAGCACCTATACCACGGTCACCAGCAACGGCGGGAAACTTGTGCTCCTGCACCTGACGAAGAAGATCCAGGAATTGCTCGCCATTACCAAGTTGCTGACCGTCTTCCAGGTCTATGATACTGAGCAGGCTGCGCTTTCCGGTTTTGGCAAGAACTAGCTACCGGAACAACCGGTCGATGGTAACAATCTTCGACAGGTCATTGAAAACGACGAAACCCATGAGGAGGATCAGGAAAACGAAGCCCGCCTGAACGATTTTCTCTTTTAGGTTGAGGCTGAGGTCCCGCCGAATCAGTCCTTCTATCAGCAAAAGCGCGATCACTCCGCCATCCAGGATCGGGATGGGAAGCAGGTTGAAGACGCCGAGCTGCAGGCTGACCAATCCCAAAAAACCGAAGAAAATCCGGGCGCTGCCTGTACGGGCGGCGCTCCCGGATATCCGAGCGATCTCGATGGGTCCTGACAGTGTGCGGACAGAGGCCGAGCCCTTCAAAATTCTTCCTATGATCCTGAAGGTCAAGGCGGACATTTCGTAGTTCCGGCGAATCGATTGGGCGAGTGCCCCGGCAATTCCGAACTTTTGAAGGTCCGAGGGAATGTCGGGCACAAAACCGACAATCACGCGTCCCTTTTCCTCGACCGGCGTGACGCTGATATGAATGACTTTGCCCTGCCGGGATCGGGATATTTCTTCAACCTCCTCTGGCGCAGGTGCCGCATCCGGCCGCTTGACGGTAAAATCCAGAGGGATTCCCTTGCTCTCCGAAATAATGTTCAGGATCTGATTGTAATCCGTGCCGACTTTTCCGTTCGTTCGGACCGAGAGGATCTCGTCCCCTCTTTTTAGTCCTGCCTTGTACGCAGGGGAGTTTTGATCCACATCGGAAACAATCGTCCAGGGCAGAGAGAATTTAAAACCGAGGGAAGCCGGATCCACTTCCGACTTCTGGTTAGAAGGAGAGTCGAGGTGAAGCTGCAGGATCCGGCCGCTTCGGCTCACCTCCAGATTCAGGGCGCCCCTGGGCGCGGTTCCCAGAGCTATCTCCATATCCTCCCATGTCTTGACAGGATTCTTATTGACTGAGACGATCAGGTCTCCCGTCTCCAGCCCCGATCGTTTCGCGATCGAATCGGCAGCCACCGGCCCTACAAGCGCCGGCCCCTTGGGATACCTGGGGACGTTTACACCCTGCATATAGGACAGAGAAACAATGACGACAGCCAGAAGTATGTTCATGAAAGGGCCGGCAATGGCAACCAGGAATCTGTGCCTTTTGGGGTGGGACAAAAATTCGTCCGGAGCTCCTTTCCGCTCATCATCATAAGTTTCGCCGGCCATTTTTACGTAGCCGCCCAATGGAATCGGGCTCAGCCTGTATTCTGTGCCGCCGCGGGTGAAGCCTACGAGCTTCGGCCCAAAGCCAAGAGAAAAAACCAGAACCCTGATTTTCAGAAGCTTGGCCATGGCGAAATGGCCGAATTCATGAACCGTAATAGTGATGCCCAGAACAACCACAAATGCCAGAATTGTGATCATCAATGTGAATACCCCTCCACCGACTCTCCATAATGATGCCCTAAAGAGTGAAAAGGCTCAACAATCGATCGGATGCTCATTTATGCCGGGATTGGATAGCCGCGGCATACAATACCGGGCGAAAGTCCAACGGTCAGGACCGAAGATTTTTCGCGCGGAATCGGGATGCCTGTCCGAGCGATGCAGTCCGTAAAGTGTGCCGGCTTGACGTCCGGGCTTCGGCCTCGGTTCTTGCCCACGCGTCTGCCTTGAGTATTGTCTCCAGATCGACGGATTCCCGTATCGGATGCGCGTCCATCACCGATTCGATGATCTGCGGAATCTCATGAAATGCGATCCTGCGGTTCAGAAAAGCCTCCACGGCAACTTCATTGGCCGCGTTGAGGACCGCGGGCAACGTGCCTCCATTCCTCAAAGCTCTGTATGCCAGCCCGAGGCAGCGGAATTTCTCCTGGTCGGGCTCCAGAAACTCCAGTTTGGGCATTCTGAAAATATCCAGCGAGGGAAGCGGCGACTGCCGCCTTTCGGGATAGGTGAGGGCATACTGAATCGCCAGGCGCATGTCGGTCACTCCCAGTTGAGCCAGGATGGAGCCATCGGAGAACTCGACCATCGAATGAACGATGCTTTGAGGATGCACGGCGATGTCAATCTCGCCGGGGGGGATTCCGAACAGCCAGGAGGCTTCGATGACTTCGAGCCCTTTATTCATCAGGGTAGCAGAATCTATGGTGATTTTCCGGCCCATGTGCCAGGTGGGATGATTAAGAGCCTGCTCAAGAGTTACCGAGGAGAACTTTTCCTTGGGTGTTTCACGGAACGGACCTCCGGAGGCGGTAAGGATCAGGCGCCGCACTTCTTCACGCCTACCCCCTCTCAAACACTGGTGAATGGCATTGTGTTCGCTGTCAACGGGAAGAATTTCCACCTGTTTTTCGCGCGATTTGCGCATGATCAGCTCGCCGGCCATTACAAGGGTTTCCTTATTGGCAAGCGCGATGCTTTTTCCGTTTTCCAGCGCGTAATAGGTGGGCAGGAGACCAGCGGCTCCCGAGATTGCCGAAAGAACCATTGAAGACTTGGGGTGGCAGGAAACCTCTATGTGCCCCTCCATCCCATGGACAAAACGTGTGCGTGCCATCGGATAGCCGCGCTGCCTGAGAACACTTTGCAGCTCTCTGGCCGTGGGCTCATCCGCGCAGGAGGCTATCTCCGGGCATACCTGTTCAATCTGGCTGGCCAGCAAGGAGGCATTCCTGCCGCCGCTGAGCCCGGCCACCTGAAACTGCTCCGGCAAAGCCGCTGTTACCTTAAGTGTATTGGTACCAATAGATCCTGTAGAGCCGAGGACTGATAAAACTTTCATCCGTCTTTATCCTGCAAAACCGGTATTTTAGCACTATCGACGGAATATAACGATTTGCAAATTGTGTCTGGGCAGCGAGCGTGCGACCGGGATATTGAAGCCCTGATCCGCATTCCCGCGAATTTTCGCCGAAACAGGAGGCGGACGGGAATGGACCTTACGGAGTCAATGTCGCCGGTCGCAAGAGGCAAGCCTGCAAACCGTCAGCTGTAAAGCAGGGACAAATAGATATAGAGGACCGGGATAGCAAAAAGCAGACTGTCCACACGATCCAGCGCGCCTCCATGGCCGGGGATCAAGTGCGAGCTGTCCTTTATGTTGGCAGCTCTCTTCAGCATCGATTCGGCGAGGTCGCCGAGCTGTCCGGATATTCCAATCAGGATGGAGACTGCAACTACATGGCCAAAAGGCAGATCCCGGAACAGGAATTGCTGCGCCGCTATGGCTGCCACAATACCGGAAAACAGCCCGCCGATAGCCCCTTCATAGGTCTTTTTGGGGCTCAAGATGGGGGCAAAGGGGGTTTTTCCTATGGTTTTGCCGAAAACGAGCGCGGCAGTATCGCCGGTACAGATTACGATCAGCAGCAGAAGCGTCCAGTGCATTCCGGCTTCGTTGCCATAATCATAGCGCAGCGGAATAGCAGGATATAAGAAAAGAACGAAGTACAGTATTCCCAATATTTCGGCCATGAGCGCGAATGCGCGGTCCTGAACAGGCTGCCGGTATCGCCACAAGGCTGACAAAAACAGGATCAGCAACACCGCGCTTAAAAGGGCAGCTATTGGGAACGACCTGTAATGGAAGTCGACCAGCAGGATCCAGAAGGCAAAATAGCCGAACCAGGGTTGGGCACGTATCCCCATCGCCCTAATGAGCCCGAAATACTCATAGAGGCAAGCAGTCCCTATGATTCCTATCCCGACCAGGTAGCAAACGGGAGTTGCGTAAATCACCCCCAGAAGCGTAAGAACCAGCAGCACACTCCCCGATAGAACCCGCGTCATCTTTCTCCCTGAAAGCAGCGGTTAGTGGTTAGCTGTTAGCGGACTGAGAACGATTGGTATCCGAAGGAGGGGGGCAAAACCTCCCATCTCGAATATTCCCTGAATGATTAGCATTCCATTGCAGGCAAAACCGAATATCCACATTAGCGAAAAATAGCGTCTGACTTTCTAACCACTAACCACTAACCGCTAACCACTGGGTTCAATTCCCCCGTACCTTCGATTGCGACGCTGATACTCCAGAATGGCCTCGAGAAGGTGTTTGCGCCGAAAATCGGGCCAGAGTGTCTGCGTGATATAGATTTCAGAATATGCAATTTGCCAGAGCAGGAAATTGCTGATGCGTATTTCGCCGCTGGTTCGGATCAGGAGATCGGGGTCCGGCAGGCCTGAAGTATAGAGATGGCGGGAGATCAATTCTTCGTCGATCGGATGTTTATGTCCGTTTACTCTGCATTCCCGTAGAAGGCGATTGAATGTATCCACGAGTTCCGCCCGGCCGCTGTAATTCAATGCGACATTGAGAAGCATGCCGCTGTTATTTCCTGTCGTCTGCATAGCCGTGTGCAATTCGCTGCGCACCGACTCTTCGAGTTCCTGGATCCTGCCGATCGCCTGGAACCTGACATTGTTCTTGTGAAAATTGTCCAGCTCGAGCCGGATGTGTTCCTTGAGCAGGTTCATCAGAGTGTGAACTTCGCGGCGCGGCCTCTTCCAGTTCTCGGTCGAAAAAGCATAGAGCGTAAGCACCTGAAATCCGAGCTTGGCCGAACTTTCCACAATGTCCCGAACCGACTCGATTCCGGCTCGATGCCCTGCCACACGAGGAAGCTTGCGCATGCCGGCCCATCGGCCGTTGCCGTCCATGATGACGGCGACATGTTTGGGCATCCGATTCCTGTCAATCAATTTCAGGAGGCCGGCTTCCTGACTCCCGGGCTCCGCGAACCCCTTCAGCTCCATTCGGAAGATTCTCCCGCCGGCTATGATATCAGAATTCAGGCAGTGGCTCAGTATCGAACTTTCAAGAGTACCAGGCCGTGTGCTGGAGCCGTGAAACCTGCCAGCCTGCGGTCCCGGTTGACAAAGAGATCCTGGAGCTCGTGAAGGCTTATGGATCCTTTCCCGATCTCGAGAAGAGTCCCGGCCATATTGCGTACCATGTGGTGCAGGAAGCCGTTCCCTTCGACAGTTAAAAGCAGGCGATAGCCGCGCTTTGTCAGCTCACACCGGAAAATGCGGCGGATGGTCGTTGAGGGAAGAGAACTCGACTTTGCGAAGCCGGCAAAGTCATGCTCACCCTCGAACGACCGGGCGGCCTCAGTCATCCTGGGAATATCGATCGGATAAGGATAGTGATAAAACTCGCGCACCAGATGCGGTTTCATGACCGGCCCCAGGTAGATCTGGTATCGATACACCTTTGAAAGCGCGTCGCGTCGCGCATGAAATCTCCGCGGCGCCTGGCGGGCCGACAGTACACGAACATCCCGGGGAAGCATACTGTTCAGAGCCCGGACAAACTGTGCGGGAGGAATCCTTGAGGCTGTGAGGAAGTTGGCTACCAGTCCTCGCGCATGGGTGCCTGCGTCGGTTCGCCCGCTGCCCGTTAACGTTACCTGTTCCCCCGTAATTCTCGCCAGGGACTCCGACAGCAATCCCTGAAGCGTAGGAAGGTTGCTCTGACTTTGCCAGCCATGATAGGCGGTACCTTCGAAGGCCACGGTCAGTTTGATGTTCCGCTCGAGTTTCATCGGCTGCCGGGTTTGACAGCCTGGCTTCCGCTTTTGCATAACGGACACTCGTCTGGAGAAAAAGAGGGTATGTCCAAAACTGCGAGGGCGGCTCTGGGAACGCCCAAATCGGTTCTCCCGCCGCTGCGGTCGATCAAAGAACCAGCGGCCAGAACGATCCCCCCAGCCTGAGTGACAACCTGCATGGTTTCCCGCGTCGACCCGCCGGTAGTCACGACATCCTCGACCACATAACCCCTTTCGCCGGGTCGGATCTGGAAACCGCGCCGCAGTCTGAGAACGCCCTCCTGGCGCTCGGCGAAAAGGCCGCGGACCCCCATGGCGCGCGCGACCTCGTGCGATACCAGGATTCCCCCAAGCGCGGGCGCGATTATAAAGTCCGGCATGCCGGCTAATGATCGAAGGCGATCCGCCAGGGCTGCCCCCAATACGGCCGCCTGCTGGGGATTCTGCAGCACCAGGGCGCATTGCAGATATTGACCGCTGTGCAACCCGGACGTAAGCCGGAAATGCCCCTCCAGCAGTGCTTCGGACCGTCTGAAAATATCGAGTACTTCGTCTTGAGTCATAGGTGAACCGCTTTCGCCTTATACATTATGGATGCGGAAGGTTGAATGCAGGCCCACAACAGCGCCATGCATCGGCCTCGCCTGAATTCGCTACCCAGAAGATCCTATGGGATAACGCTTTCTATGATAAAATGAATCCTTCTAACGGAAAAGGAGTCATTTTATGTCAGGTCACTCCAAGTGGCATTCCATTAAGCATAAGAAGGCGGCTGCGGATTCGAAGCGTGGTCGGATATTTACGCGCTTGATAAAGGAAATGACCGCGGCGGCGCGGATGGGCGGGGGGGATCCCGACGCCAATCCGAGGCTCCGCCTCGCGGTCGCTACCGCCAAGGCCAGCAATATGCCTGCCGAGAATATCAAGCGGGCCATTATGCGGGGCACGGGAGAATTGCCGGGCGTTTCCTACGAGGATGTGAACTATGAAGGGTACGGGCCGGGCGGAGTCGCAATCTTCATGCACGTCCTGACCGACAACCGGAACCGCACCGTCGCCGAACTCCGGCATATCCTGTCCAAAAATGGCGGGAACCTGGGAGAGACAGGCTGCGTCGGTTGGATGTTTGACCGCAAGGGTTACTTTGTCGTCGAAAAGTCGGTTGCAGACGAAGAGCGGCTGCTGGATCTGGCCCTGGGCGCCGGCGCCGATGATCTGCGGGAAGATGGGAGTAACTTCGAGATCCTTACAGCGCCGGAAAATTTTGATGCCGTAAGAGTTGCCCTGGAAGGGGCAAAAATCGTCACAGCAGCTGCCGAGATTTCCATGGTGCCCCAAAACTATGTCAAACTGGAAGGCAAGAACGCTCAGACTATGCTGAAGCTCATGGAAGCTTTGGAAGACCACGAAGATATCCAGAATGTCTGGGCAAACTTCGACATCGATGAATCGGAGCTCAAGGAAGCTTCATAGGGCAGCCTGGTGATGCGCATACTGGGCATTGACCCCGGAAGTGGGTCCACCGGTTACGGTATCATCGAAACCGACGGTATCAAGCATGCGCCGGTTCTTTTCGGAGCTATCAAGACTCCATCCCGCAAGCCTTTTCACGAACGCCTCCTCAAGATATACACGGATTTGAGCGACATTCTTGCGCGCGAGAAAGCCGAAGTCATGGCCATTGAAGAAGTGTTTTACGCCGCAAACGTGCAATCCGCGCTCAAGCTGGGTCACGCAAGAGGAGTGGCTCTGCTGGTGGCGGCCCAAAATGGAATGCCGGTTTGCGAGTATTCTCCGCTGGAGATCAAGAGCGCCGTCGTGGGCTTCGGACGCGCTGAAAAAGCCCAGATCCAGATGATGGTGCGGCTTCTTCTCAATCTGCCGGAACTCCCTTCACCCGACGACGCAGCCGATGCCCTTGCCGTGGCAATCTGCCATGCCCACCGCATAAAACAATTGACGATTTTAGATTGACGATTGACGATTGACACAAACAGATCCGTGATTGTCGCGAATTGATCGTGTCAAGTGGATGTTTTTGTCGGGCATCCGGGCGCGTAACGATCGACTTCGGCGTTTGTTTCCACTCGTCAATCGTCAATCGTAAATCGTCAATTATGTGATGGTGAGGCCGGCGTATCCGACGACACTGCGGTAGTCGCCGCTGGCTTCCCCGGAATTGGTGTATCGGATCAATCGGCCTTCCGAGGCGCCCAGATCCAGACAGGCGATGATAACGGCAACAGTCGGCGCGAAACCGCACATGGTAATATCCCTGTCTATCACCGTCTGATAGAGGCCCTGAGGATCCAGTTTCAGAATTTGGTCGATTGCGAAGCGGTCCTGCCTGGCGGCGTGCTCGGCCGTTTCATAATGTGTCATGTCGGAGCTTGCGACGAGCAGCACGGATTCCTTCAGGGATTTAATGGCCCGAGCCATGCCATGTCCCAGCGTTTCCAGCGCGGCGTAATCATCTGTTCCGACACAGATCGCGGAAAACCGGAAATCAGGCTGCAGCGCCTGGATGAAAGGGATCTGAACCTCCAGCGAATGCTCCCTGGCGTGAGCTGACGAATCCTCCTGCAGCCCGGGGCATTCCGCGAGCAGCTCCCGGTTCATTTCCGCGTCGACGGAGACTGCGCCCAGGGGCGTGCGCCACGAACCGGGCGGAGAGAGCGCCAGTCCCGCTCCCCGGCCTGTATGATTGGGTCCCAGAAGAATGACGCGTTTGGGCAGGCGTATCGAGCAAAAGACTCCGCCCGCCACGGGACCCGAATACACGTAACCCGCGTGGGGCACGATAACGGCCATGGCTTCCGGGACTGTTTCGGGTTTTTTGCAGAATGAGGCGATGACCCTGCGCAGATCATCCGGATCTGAAGGGTAAAACTGTCCGGCGACCACCGCTGCACGTTCCTTCATGGCCTTCTTCCGGTCAAGCCACGACGCAGCGTTGCTCCTGAATATGCGCCGCGAACTCGTCGTGGAATTTCGAAATATAGCTCTCTATGGGCATGGCGGCAGCGTCCGAGAGCGGGCAAATGGTCTTCCCCTTCATTGCAGCGCAGATGTCCAGCATCAGTTCCAGTTCTCCGCGCCTGCCCCGGCCGTTCTCAATCCTGGTGAGTATCTGGTACAGCCACTCGGTGCCTTCCCGGCACTGGGTGCATTGGCCGCAGGATTCTTCCGCATAGAACCGGGCTATTCTGCGGGCCGCTTTCACCATGCAGGTGGAATCGTCCATCACAATAACGCCGGCCGATCCCAGCATGCTTCCTGCCTTGGCGATGGAGTCGAAGTCGAGTCGCACATCGATCTGATCCGCCGTTAAAACCGGTACAGATGATCCGCCGGGAACGATGGCCTTGAGTTTTCGCCCGTTACGCATCCCGCCGCAATGATCAAAGATCAGCTCGCTCAGGGGAGTACCCATGGGAAGCTCGTAAACGCCTCGGTTTTTCACATGACCGCTGACACCGAAAAGACGGGTCCCGGCATTTTTTTCTACGCCGATGGAGGCATACCACTCGGGGCCGTTATTGATGATGTGAGGAACGTTTGAAAGCGTTTCGACATTGTTGATGACAGTCGGAGAACCGTATAGCCCGACAACGGCCGGGAATGGGGGCTTAAGCCGAGGATGCCCGCGCTTACCTTCCAGCGATTCCAGCAAAGCCGTTTCCTCCCCGCAGATATATGCCCCGGCTCCCCTGTGAACCGTAAGGTCCAGGTCAAACCCGGAACCCAGTATGTTTTTGCCCAGAAATCCTCTTTCGTAGGCTTGACGTACCGCCTTTTCCAATACGCCCGCGCCGTAACTGAACTCGCCGCGAATGTAAATGAAGGCCTGGTGACAGTCCAATGCATAGGCTGAAATGATAGTTCCTTCAAGAAGCTGGTGCGGGTCCTTCTCGATAATCAAGCGGTCCTTAAAAGTCCCCGGTTCGCTTTCGTCGGCGTTGACGCAAAGATAAATCGGTTTGCCGATGTTTTTGGGCACGAATCCCCACTTCATTCCCGTCGGGAAACCGGCTCCACCGCGGCCGCGCAAACCTGACTTTTTGACGATCTCGATGATATCGGCAGGCTTGTGTTCCCGCAAAGCTTTGCCTAATGCCCTGTAGGCGCCCAAAGATTCGGCCGTGCCGATGTCCTGAAGACCCGGAACGTGCATGTTTGTTGTCAATATCGTAATCGACATGAGAGTGGCAGCCCTTCCTGACTGTGGGTCAATATACTACGATAGCGGATTTGAACTCAATCAGGAATGATATTGGCTGCTGAAACGGATTTACGATTTTCGATTGACAATTGACGATTGGAAACATACGGGGCGGCAAATCTTCAGGTGCAGGCTGTCCCAGAAATTCCCAATGCAATCCCGGCACTATATGTTTCAAATCGTCAATCGTAAATCGTCAATCGTCATTTGAGATGACCTACGCGCACGATAGCGGGCCGCAGCAGTTGGCCGTTCATGCAGTATCCGGATTGGACTTCTTCCACTACGACGCCATCGAGGTTGCCGTCGGCAACTTCAACTGCGCCAACGGCTTGTTCCCAGTTGGGATCAAAGGGCTTATTTAGAGCATCTATGGATTCGATCCCTAGGGACTGAAGCTTGGACCGGAATAGGTTTGCCGTCATCTGGACCCCTTCCAGCAAATGTTCGACGGTTCCTGCCTGGGAGGCTGCATCTATTGCCCGCTGAAGGTTGTCGAGGACTTCGAGGAACGGCAGCACGATATTCTGTTTTTCCCGCTCGAGTTTGCGCTCAAAATCCGATTCCAGCCGGGTTTTGGTGCGTGATATTTCCTCGTCGATTTGTTTTTTCTTTTCCTGGAATTTCCGCTCGGTTTCAGCCATACGGGCCATCAACTCCTCCACATAGCTGGGATAGCGCGGTTTTTCCTCGGGTATGGCATTCATGTCGATTTGGTCGGGGTCTGCAAATTTTCTTTTATCAATCACTTGAAAGCCCGGAGAGTCAGAGTTTTCCATCGCTTTACCGTAGACAAGAATTTCACTGTTTAGGATCCGAAGCCGAGATTGTTATCAGGAATACGGTGTTTTTAATCCCGAATCCTGAATCTCAAATCCCGAATCAAACAGGCTTCCTTTCCAATAGACGCTCGATACGCTTCTGGGTCGACGGGTGGGTGCTGAAAAGGTTCATCAGTGCACGGCCGGAAAATGGATGCATGATCAGCATGTGGGCGGTGTTCGGAGACGCCTCCATCGGAATCCGCTTGGAATAGTTTTCCAGCTTTTGCAGTGCGGAAGCCAGCCCGTGAGGGCTGCCTGCAATTTCGGCTCCGCTTGCATCGGCCTGGTATTCCCGGGTCCGGGAGATCCACATCTGTATAAGCATGGCTGCAATAGGAGCGACGATAATCGTTACCAGGCCGCCCAGGGCTCCTCCGCCTTCTTCATCCCGGTCCCGTCCGCCTCCAAAGAACGCTGCAAAGCGGGCCATATTGGCGATCCACATGATCATTCCGGCCAGGGTCGCCGCAACGCTGCTGATGAGAATATCGCGATTCTTCACATGCGAAATCTCGTGGGCCAGGACGCCGGTTAGTTCATCTTCGCTCAACAGGCGCAGCGCTCCCTGCGTAACGGCAACGGACGCGTGCTGGGGATCACGACCGGTAGCAAACGCGTTGGGCGAATCGTCCGGGATCAAATACACTTTGGGGGTCGGAATTCCGGCGCGTGAGCACAGAAAGTCGACGATCCGGTGGATCTGCGGGGCCTGTTCCCGGGTTACGGGCTCTGCCCGGTACATGCGAAGGGCGATCTTATCGGAAAAAAAGTAACTTGCGAAATTCATCGCGATCGACATCACCAGAGCGATTGTAAGGCCTTGGCGGCCCCACAAACTTCCGATAAATAGGATGATGCCGGTCAACAAGCCCAGCAGCAGAACCGTCTTAAAGTTGTTTGCCATAAATGTCACCCTCGGTTCAAGACCAAATCATAGCACAGGACGCGCCAAAGACGATTAAGCCCCTTCCCATGGCCTCCCGTCATGTTCCCGCGGGTTCTCAAGTCGCAAATGGTCATTCGTCAATTCCCGGCCGCCCCAGTTTTCTGAAAAACCAGCTCCCCCTTCCGCTTGTCCAAATCCAGATGGACCGTATCGCCCGGGCGGACTTCACCGTTCAGAAGCATCAGCGCCAGGCGGTCTTGAATCTTCTTCTGGATCAGCCGCTTCAGCGGTCTTGCCCCATAGACCGGATCATAGCCTTCCCGCGCAAGATCCTCGACGGCCTTCGGGGTCACTTCCAGTTTGAGCTCCTTCTGCGCCAGCAGCTTGCCCAGCTGTTTGAGTTGCAGTTCCACAATGCCCTTGATCAAGTCCTGCGTCAGGCGATGGAATACGATAACGTCATCGATGCGGTTCAGGAACTCGGGCCGGAATGTGCTGCGCAGCGCCTCCATAAGCTGGGGCACGGCGGCGTCCAGGTTGCCCGAGGACTCGCTGATGGCATGGCTTCCGATGTTCGAGGTCATGATGATAACAGAATTTTTAAAATCCACCGTGCGCCCCTTGCCGTCCGTGAGCCGGCCGTCATCCAGGATTTGCAGCAGGATGTTGAAAACATCGGGGTGGGCCTTCTCAATCTCATCAAACAATATCACGGCATAGGGACGCCGTCGCACCGCTTCCGTCAAATATCCGCCCTCTTCGTAGCCCACATATCCGGGAGGCGCTCCAATCAGACGAGCTACCGAATGCTTTTCCATGTACTCCGACATGTCAATGCGTACCATCGCGCGTTCATCATCGAAAAGAAACTCGGCCAGTGCCCTGGCCAATTCGGTTTTTCCCACACCCGTAGGGCCCAGGAATATGAAGGAACCCATCGGACGTTTGGAGTCCTGAAGCCCGGCCCTTGCACGTCTTATGGCATTGGAGACCGCGGCAAGAGCGTCATCCTGGCCCAAAACCCGTTCGTGCAGACGATCCTCCATGTGAACAAGTTTCTGAATCTCTCCCTCCAGCATTTT
>Ga0208980_10000815_pt1 | contig 18227 bp, 20 predicted proteins | sample WetSurMetagenome_3_FD_187993 | JGI IMG/M metagenome (GOLD analysis project Ga0208980, IMG submission 187993) | Wetland microbial communities from Twitchell Island in the Sacramento Delta, sample from surface sediment Aug2011 Site A1 Bulk (version 2) | ecosystem: Environmental > Aquatic > Marine... | reverse complement strand
TAGGAATAATGGACCAGCTCATCCGGCTATCCCTTGGCATCGAGGACGCCGAGGACCTGAAGCTGGATTTGGAGCGCGCACTGGGTTGAGGTCCGGATGCGCAAGATATTCAATAATATACGGGCATGCTTGAGCCCGTGACGCCAAGGGAAAGATTCCAATCCGCTCTTGAGCTTAGGAGCGTCGACCGCACACCGGTCTTCTACCAGCACCTTGGAGCTTCCAGCTATCTCCAAAGCTCTCTAGGTTGCACGGTCAGGGACGCCTACTCCGACCCTTATAAGTTCGCTAGTCTGGTAATAGAGTCGCACAAGCAATTTGGTTACGACAATGTCATGGTGGGATGGGGGGACTTGCTGACGGAGGCCCAGGCTCACGGACTGAAATGGAAGTTCACCGACCCTCGCCTCTACCCTCGTCCCGATGCGTATCTGCCCGTGGGAAAGGCCGGAGAAATCCATCCAGTCGATCCTGGCCAAGATCCCTTCTGGTCTGTGCAGCTGAAGGCAGCCAAGCAAGTGTTCGAGAGGCTGGGCGACGAGATCGCCGTGGTAGGGTCCTGCAGCTCTCCGACCTGGATAGCGTGCGAGACCATCGGTATGGAGAGCCTGATGATGGCCTATTTCCAGCAGTCGGATTTGGTGCATTCCATGCTGCGAGCCATCGTCCAATCCTGCAAAGCCTACGGCGAGAGGGTCCACGAGGTCGGAATCGAAGAAATATTCGTGGACGACAGCGGGGCTGGAAAGGAGATGGTTTCGCTAGAGATGTATGAAGAGTTCGACTCCGATTACCTGCTCCAGGTGATGGAGCATTGGAGGAAGCTAGGGCTGAGGACCATCATTCACAACGATTCAGCCGAGCCTTTTTACGAGGCCCAGGCGAATCTAGGTCCGAGCGCCCTCCATGTCCACCTTCAAGCCGTCGACGTGCCTAAGTTCTTCAAGGTGCTCAGGGGGAGACTTTGCGTAATGGCAGGGATCGACCACATGACCCTCCTCTTTAAGAAGAGCCCCGACGAGGTCGGAGCCGAGGTTAGGAGGGTCATGGGGCTGTGGGGCGATGATCCTGGGTTCGTGATCGCCCCTGGTTGCGAGCTTCCCTATAAGACGCCATTGGAGAACATCAGAAGGCTGAAGGAAGCGACAGCAAGCTATCATCACTGAAAAAAGTGCAACAAATAGCCCACATCGCCCTAGTTCAATCTGAGGGAAGCGGCATAGGCATATCCCTTTGGCCCTTTGCTCGACAAACTCGGGTCGATTGAGAGTTCAGCTTCCTTTCCGAGATGCCTCGCGGTCAGCCAAATGTGGCTGATAGCGATCCCTACGCTTATCTGATTCATATTTTCGGCGACGATGGATTTGTGGTAGTAGGCGTTTATCGCTCCGTTACCATTGACGAAGAACCAAGGCTGATTATTCATCCCCGAGGGGGCGAGGCGGGCCGGTTCTATTAATTCCTCCTTTCCACCGATGGTGGTGATATCAGGGAGCGGGCGTCTCTTGAACTCGGACACGCTCTCTCGATGCACCTTCTCCAATGGCTTGCCGAAGGCAATAAGCACGACGAATTCTAGTCCGGCCACTTTCTCGGCCTCCTTCGTGGGCTTGGGGCCTCCTTGCCAGCAACTGCCGATGCCATTTGCTGAAAGGAAGAGGTCCATCTGTTGCATCATGAAGCCAGAGTTAAGAAGGAAGCCCTCCTTCTTTTCCGAGAATATGGCTAGAAAGTGGGGGGCGTCGACCTTGAACATGCCTCGCACATCCTTGCTCGTCATGAGCTTCATCTCCGTCCGAATGTCTGGTAGCATCGGCTTGACAGCAGAGAATTGGGAGGTAATGCGCTCTAGAGTCACCTGGTCAAGCGGGGAAGGGTCGATTTTCCTCACAGATTTGCGCTTGAAGATCGTTTGATAAAGTAGGCTATTTTCCATATCCTTACCTTACCGCTCTCATGTGGATGTTCTATTTCAGGCTAACTGTCAAAGCTTCAGGGGACGCATGATGTGCTGGCGAGATGTGCATCCTGGTCCAGGAAAGCTTAATAAAATGCACCTTATTGCTCACCCCGATGATACAGCGACCTAGGGGCACCAGGGACTTCACCCCACAAGAGATGGAGACCAGGCGTTATCTGGAAGGCATGTTTCGCCGCGAGGCTGAGCTTCACGGATTTGGAGAAATCGCTACGCCTATCTTCGAGAACACCGAGCTCTTCACCTTGAAATCTGGCCCAAACATCATCGATGAGATGTATGCATTCGAGGATAAAGGCGGCCGGCAGATAGCCCTGAGGCCAGAGTTGACGGCTCCCTCAATGCGTTTCTTCGTCAACGATCTTACCAACTATCCTCGCCCCCTCAAGCTCTTCTATTTCGGTCAATGCTTCCGTTACGAGCGGCCCCAAAGCGGACGGTTCCGTGAGTTCTTCCAGTTCGGGGCCGAACTGATCGGTGCGCCTAACCCCGAGTCCGACGCCGAGGTGATCGGTCTGGCGGCGGATATGATAAAGAGGAGCGGTCTCACCGACTACAACATACGTATCGGGCACATTGGTGTGCTCCGTGGCAAGCTTTCCGAGGGCGGCGTCACGCCGGAGATGGCAGCACCGATATTGCAAAAGCTGGATAAGCGTCTCCTTGACGAGGCACGGCCGCTGATGAAGGAGGCCGGCCTCAATGATAGCGCAATTGAGGACGTTATCGGGACCACCCAGATAATCGGATCTCCGGACCTGCTTGAGAAGCACGCTGGGGAGGCCATCGACTATCTGAAGGGGGTCTTCGCCGTATTAGGCGACTATGGCATCACCAACGTCCAAGTGGATTTAGGCGTGGTGCGAGGCTTGGATTACTATACTGGCATCGTTTTCGAGATGGACGCACCTTGCCTCGGCGCCGAGAAACAGATTTGCGGAGGTGGCTCATACTCTCTGACCGAGCTCTTCGGGGGAGAGAAGGTCTTCTCGACTGGGTTCGCAATCGGCTTCGACCGAACACTTCTGGCCTTAGAGCGGGAAGGGCTTACTCCAGCTCGAAGGCGCCTTGATGCATATGTCGTTCCCACATCGGATGCCATGAGGAGGAAGGCCTTCGCCATAGTAGGTATGCTCAGAAGGCAAGGAATCGCCACTGATGTCGATTTGATGAGACGCAGCGTAGGTAAGAATTTGAAGTACGCCGATTCATTGGGCGCTCGTCACGTCATAATCGTGGGAGAGAAGGAGGATGCCCAGGCTTCGGTCACCGTTAGAAATCTAGCGAGTGGTGAGCAGAGGCTTGTAGCGCTTGGGTCTTTGGTCGATTGTCTAAAATAAAGGGTTGCGGTGTCCTCAGTCGATGTGGTGGGGAAAACTAGGTCAACATCGGCTCAGGAGGAGAGTTGAGCCACCGACCTCGGACACCAATGAATAATGTGTGGATTTCGCACTATATTAACTTATACTCAAAAAACTTCGTCATCTAAAATGATTAACAGACCGAGGGCTAGTCTAGCTCGGAATCTCTTCATGTCCGATACTTCTCAGCGCTCCACTTCGAAGAATACGCGAACCAGCGCCCTGTACTCCGATACTCTCCCATTCTCCACCTTGCAATCCAATTCCGTTACCTTGGCCGCAGTGATGCCACGCACGGTCTGAGCCGCCACCTGGATGGCGTTATCCGCGGCGCGCGAGAAGCCCGCTTCGCTCGTTCCTAGAATCTCGATTATCTTCTGTACCATTGACTAACCCCCAGAAAGATAGCCAGTGCCGGTAAATAATGTTTTGTCTAAGGCTTGCGCAGCTTCTGCGCGAAAGCCATCATGTCCAATTCTTGGTTCAAGAGTTGGTCCGCCCTCTGGATCATGGGGTGCTCGCGTGGAGCGTGCATAATTTCTACGCTCTTGAAGCCAGACATTCTCTGCCATACCTCCTCGACCAGTGGTCGGAGGTTCTCGGCTTTAACCTTATATTGGCGATTGATTTGCCTTACCATCAATTGGCTGTCGGATGTGATCTCAAGCTCATCCGCACCTAGCCTGACCCCCTCCTCCAGCCCTGCGAGCATCCCTTTGTATTCCGCTTCATTGTTCGTTCCTAGACCGATGTATCTAGCAAACTCATTTAGGCGCCTTCCATCAGATGAACAAACGACTATCGCGAAAGCGGATGGTCCTGGGTTGCCCCTTGAACCTGCATCTGTGTATATTTGCAACTTGATGCTATCTTGCCTCGAATGGAGAACGTCGCATCGATATAAAATAAGGGTGAGTTAGGTTATATTGCTCTTAAGAAGTGGTTGTGCTCATCAACCAGCACCACCTTTTGCTCCACTGGCTTATCTGAACACTCAAAGGCCATGATGATTATCTTGTCACCCTTCTTGACCAACCTTGCGGCGCTTCCATTTATGCAGATCACACCAGACCCAGATTTTCCACTAACAGTGTAGGTCTCGAACCTCGCTCCATTCTCGATATCGGCGACCAGGACCTTTTCACCAGGCCAAATATCGGATCGTTGCAGGAGCTCATCATCCACGGTGATGCTCCCGACATAATCCGGGTTCGCATCGGTCACCGTAGCTCGGTGGATCTTCGCCCTGAGTAAGCACCTCATCGGCCTATGCATATGTAATCTGCTCAAGAACTTTTGCCCGGGTTCCATCGTTGGTGATGATTTCATCAGTTGGATGATATATGGATGGATAATCCATCCAATGGAGACTAGTCCAGTAAAAATAAACTATCGTTCAATCATCTGGCAACGAGCCGAAGAGTACATAAACCATGGGGATGATGAACCCAAGGTAAATTTCGATAGCACGTTCTTTAGATAACGTGTTATTGTGATTTATAAGTATTACATGGGGTTAGAGAATGGATCGCGAGAAAACTTTGATCGCTTTGAGTGTGACGCTGCTATTGGTAATTTCTGCCGTATTCGGAGCATTGGCGGTAACGCAAGAGCACGAGGATTACTATCAGGTCAACGTGGAGATAGTTGAACCCGAAGCAGGCAGTTTCGTCTCAGGGTCGATCGAGGTCAACGTCACTTTCGAGGCTAATAGCGCGGCTGAATCTGGAACCTTGCTGGTCGATGACATGATGATTGCTTACAGCAAAACGACGCCATTCGTATTCGGCCTGGACACCAAGGATTACCTCGACGGTCCTCATGAATTGACGGCGATAGTGACCACCCAAAACGGCAGGTTCGGCTTCCTAAAGGAGAGCATAATCATCAACAATGGCGGCACGAACATTAACATCCGGTCCCCAACTGAAGGAGCCACCCTCTCAGGCCAGATGGACGTCAACGTGGACGCGGTGAGTCCTCGTGGCATCAGCTACGTCGAAATCAGTCTGGACGGAAACAAAATCGGTAACCGAACAGTGGCACCTTATGTTTGGTCGATTGATAGCACTGCCTACTCCAACGGAGAACATATCTTAATGGCAAAGGCGGTCGACCAACTCGGGGTAAAAGCCGAAATGACCAGTAACATCACATTCAACAACCCCTTCATAATCGTGGACGAAAGGGGAAAAGCCATCTCCTTCGACGCCGTGCCCTCTCGCATCCTTTCGATGGGCGGTTCCTTCACGGAGATATTCTATGCCATTGGCGCCGAGGATCATCTGGCAGGCGTGGACAGTAGCTCCAAATATCCAGCAGAGGTCAGCGAGAAGACCAACGTGGGAAGTTTCTATACGCTCAACCTCGAAGCCGTCCTTGCCACCAATCCAGATTGCATCGTCACTTGGACCTTTGCCACTAGCACCATAAATGCTCTCGAGGCCAATGGTCTTAAGGTGGTCTGCTTCAACCCTGGCAGCGTCAATGGCGTGGTAAGCGTCATCCACTCAATCGGTAACTTGACCGCGCATGAGCTAGAGGCCAAAGGATTGGTTGAAAACATCCAATCCCGCCTACAGGCAGTGAAAGAGCGCGTGTCCAGCGTTCCCGAGGATCAAAGACCCGAGGTCTACTTCGAGCTCAGGAGCTCAAAGTCCGTGGGGCCAGGAACCATCGCCGATGAGCTGATAACCATCGCAGGCGGAAAGAACATCTATACCACATCCTCGATAAAGTACCCTCTGTTCAATAGCGAGTTCATCATTGGCTCCAACCCGGATTTCATTGTGATCGAGAACCAGAGCACCAAGACCAATGCCCAGATTGAGGCCACGGCAGGATGGAATACCATCACAGCAGTACAGGAACACCACATATTCCGCATCAATGGCGAACTGGTATCTTCCACACCTCGTCTCGTCGATGCGGTGGAGCAGATGGCGGACTATTTCTTCCCCGTATAGGAGGACCAAGCTACGCCAATCTTCAGGATCGCTTTCCAGGAGGAGGGGTGCGCTGCCACCTTGTGCAACTACGGGTGCAATTGGGACTGCAGCATATGCTCCTACAGGCTCCGAGAGGACTTCAAGCCCAGGAGATTTCTGGCCCTGGACCAGATCTTGGAGGAGCTCTCCTCCTACCGCTTGCAGGCGTTGAGCGTCATTGGTGGGGAGCCGATGACCGTCCCCGACCTGGATAAGATTGTGAGGTATGCTAAGGAGGAGAGAGGGGCGAGGGTGCGAATCGCTCATTCCAACGCCTCTATGATGCCGCCTGATGGCGTGGATGAAGTGGGCGTGAGCCTCAGGGCTTTCAGCAAGCGCAAGCACCAGCAGCTCACAGGAGCTCAGAACACCAAGGTGCTGAGCAACATCTTCCGCATGCATGATAGAGGAATCAGGCTCAAGCTCACCACCATCCTGATCCCGGAGATGATCGATGCCAAGGAGATCGAGGAAATCGCCAAGTTCGTGGCACAAGTGGGCAGCGACGTGCCCTTGCATATCACCGGTTATATCCCGGTGCCAGGACTTCCTTGGAGGAGGCCTACTCGGGACGAAATGGCGGACGCAGTGATCTCTGCCAAGAAGCACATGCCAAGAGTAACGTGCTCCATTCTCACCGTCAAGGAATACCTTTCCATGTCCGAGAAGTACTCTTTACATAGCGCGCAGCAAGGTGTCTGACCATGGAGAGCAAACCTATCGAGCGGCTGCATGCGGACAAGCGAGCCAAATGGACCCTAGCACTCCTTGTCCTGGTAGCAGCCCTTTTCATATCTTTCCTAATCTGCATTTGCCTAGGAACAGTCTATATACCCCCAGGGCGGGTCTTCGACATCCTCATCGGTAACACCGATGGGATTCCGGATTACGAAGTGAACATTATCCAACAGGTCAGGCTTCCCCGAATATTGATGGCGGGGGTGGTGGGGGCTTGCCTTTCCATAGCCGGTGTGGCCCTCCAGGGCATCTTCAAGAACCCCATGGCCTCTCCATCTGTAATCGGCATTTCACAGGGAGCGGCTTTTGGCGCTTCATTGACTATCGTCCTAGGTTTCACGCTTGCCGAGGGGGATTTCGCCATTCCCATGGCTGCGTTCATCTTCGCCATGATCACGCTCTTCCTCGTATACATGCTGGGAAAGGTGGAGGGGGCGCTGCCGACCACCACCCTGCTCTTGGCCGGTATCGCGGTGGGGGCGTTCTTCTCGGCCATGGTGTCATTGCTGCAGATACTCGCAGCTCAAGGCTCCACCGGCACGATGGAGAGGGTGGTATTCTGGTTGATGGGGAGCTTGAGCTTCGCCAACTGGACGCAATTCTGGATCGTGCTCGCGTTCTTGATTCCCGGGTTCATCTTGCTCTTCGCCTTCTCCCGGGACCTGAACGCCATGATCGTGGGCGAAACACATGCTTCCAGTCTAGGCGTGGACCCAAAGACCACCACCAAGATCATGCTCTTCGGGTCCGCCCTGGTCACTGGAGCGGCCGTCGCCTTCACAGGCGTCATCGCCTTCGTGGGCCTTATCGTGCCGCATATCATGCGCATGATCATCGGCCCTGACAACCGCATCCTCTTCCCGGCCTCCGTACTCGCGGGAGCGATATTCCTGATAGTCACCGACACGGTGGCGCGCACCATCATGGCACCCCAGGAGCTGCCGGTGGGGATCATCACCGCCCTCATGGGCGCGCCGTTCTTCCTCTATCTGCTGCGGAGGAAGAGGGAGGCGACGGAATGGTGAACATGCGTTTGCGCGTCCAAGGTATCGAGTTCGCTTACAACTCCGTCCCTGTCCTGAAGGACGTGGCCTTCGAAGCCATGGAGGGCGAGATAATCGGAATCCTCGGCCCCAACGGCTCGGGGAAGACCACGCTGCTCCGTTGCATGAATCGGGCGCTATCCCCATCCAAAGGCACAGTGCTGGTGGAGGAAAAGGAGATTGGGGCAATGAGCCGCAAGGAGATAGCCAATGAGATGGCAGTCGTACCTCAGAACTGCATCATCACCTTCCCCTTCACGTCGCTGGAGATCGTCTTGATGGGCCGCAACCCTTCGATGGACAGGTTCAAGCGCGAGACCAGAGAGGACATAGAGATCGTGAAGACGGCGATGGAGGCCACGGGCGTCACAGCTCTGGCAGCAAGAACTATGAACCAGCTCTCCGGTGGTGAAAGGCAAAGGGTGATAATCGCCCGAGCACTGGCGCAACAGCCGAAGATTATGCTCCTGGACGAGCCGACCTTGCATCTTGACGTCAATCATCAGATGGAGATCATGGAATTGGTGAGCGAGCTGGCCCGTAGGGAGAAGCTCACCGTGATCATGGTCTCGCACGACCTCAACCTGGCCGCTCGTTATTGCGATAAAATCATTCTTCTCGACGGGGGCAGCGTCTTGGCGGCGGGGTCGGTTCCTGAGGTCCTGACTCAGAACAACGTGGAGAAGGTCTTCAAAATAAAGTCCCTAGTCCAGTATGATGAACGCATCGATGCTTACAGCCTGACCATCCTTGGGACGGTATCGGGCAATGGAAATTAGCGCCCGCCATTGATTCTTAATACCCCATAATCTGTTGTAACCTAAGGTGCTGGAATGGTCTCCAAGGTAAGGGTGGACGCGACAATCTGCGACAACACGACCACCGTAACCGTCAAGGACGTCGGTGGCGGAAGAGTATCCATCGAAATCGATACGAACTGCGCCAGTGTGGCCCATTTCGCCAGCCTCCTTAAGGATGCCAATGTGGATGACCTGACCGATTGGACAAATAACCGCATCCTCGACCTGGCCTCGCGCTCGGGCTTGACCACCACCTGCTTGGTGCCCACAGCGATATTCAACTGCGCATGGGTGGAGCTTGGTATGATATCTAGGAAGCTGGCAAAGGACAAGAGCCCGCTTTGTCTTCATTTCGTCGAATGACATGTGGTTTCATACGATTAGCTTAAGCCTACCTTACTGATTTATAGTAGCCAAACTGTAAGGTGGCCTCTATGACCGGGGACCATTGCGCCTTCCTTTATAATGAGGAATTCCCCAAATACTACTTCGGGGAGAACCACCCCTGGCAACCGAGGCGGGATTGGAAGACCCGCGAACTTCTTGAGAGCATGGGGATCTTCGGGGACCATGCTATAATCTACAAGACTCACCCGGCCACCGAGCAGGACTTGCTCATGGTCCATAGCCAGCAGCACATCGATTTCGTGAAGAAGCGCTGCGAGTCAGGGGGAGGCCTCCTGGACCGGGGGGATACGCCAGCCACCGAGACCTTATTCGAGGGAAGCCTGGCCGCGGTCGGCGCCACCTTGGATGGAGTGGAAGGGATCGTGAACGGTAGGTTCCTGCACGCCTTCAATCCCGCTGGTGGCCTTCATCACGCTCGGTCAGAATGCTCCTCCGGATTCTGCGTCTTCAACGACATCGCTGTGGGGGTTAGGGCCCTACAGCGTCGATTCAAGAAGGAGCGAGTGGCCATAATCGACATCGACGGGCATCATGGCGATGGAACACAATCGGTGTTCTATAACGAGAAGATCCTAACCATATCGCTGCATCACCTAAGCAGCGGTTTCTATCCTGGGACCGGTCGCACCAAGGAGGTTGGGGAAGGTTATGGTAAGGGATATGCGATCAACGTCCCTCTCCCATTCCGGACCGGTGACAAGACCTACCTAAAGGCGTACAAAGAGATAGTCCTGACCGCCCTGGACGATTATCGCCCGGACATGATCGTCCATCAATTCGGCGTGGATGCGCATTTCTCTGATCCCCTGGTCGGGCTCGGCCTCACCACCCATGCTTATGAGGACATCGCCAAGCTCACCCACGACGCGGCCCACAAGCTATGCAATGGCCAATACATGGTGGTGGGCGGAGGTGGATACAACCTCGAGGCGGTGCCGCGCTGCTGGGCCATCATGTTCTGTACCATTTCCGGGGTCTATCCCAAGGACCCCAAGGCCTGGGAAGCGCTCCATGACCCCCATGGTATGCCCGAGCCTGAGGAGGTCCCGGACGAGGTGGACGAGACCATCCGTCGTTTGAAGGCCGAGGTCTTGCCGCTCATAAAATGAGCGAGAGAGGGTCATCATAGGATAATAGTTGGAAAAAGAATGGCGCCCTGGTCGGGATTTGAACCCGAGTCGAAGCCTCGACAGGGCTTCATGATGGGCCGCTACACTACCAGGGCTTGCGGTGGTCTCCAGAATAAATTAGTCCTATTTATCAGTTGAGGTGTGATGGCCAACCTTCATCGCTCTGGCGAGGAGCCATCGCCCTAGGTTCTCTTTATTTTTTCTTGGGTGATAGGCTCACTGCAAACTCTTTATCGGTGAAAGCAATCGAGTTGCGCCATGGAGGACCGGAAGCTCAAGGTCGAGGACTACATGATCCGGGACGTTATCTCCATCCCCGGGGATTTCACCGTTCAGCAAGCTATCGACAAGGTGATTCACACCGAGTTCCACGGTTTGCCCGTAACCGACAAGGGAAGATTGATCGGCTTCGTTACCGCTAAGGAGCTTCTCAGGAACATCAACAAGCCCGATGCCAAGATCCGCACCATCATACGCAGGGGCACGTACTCCGTCAGCCCGGACATGGATTTAGATGACGCTGCCAGGGTGTTGTTCCGTTACGGGCTGCGCAACGTACCGGTCATCAATGAAAGGGGCATGCTCATAGGCATCATTTCCAACCTAGATGTGGTCCGGTCGCACATCGAAAGGGCCACGCCTAACAAGGTGCTGATGGTTAAGACCTTCTTAGAGAAGAAGCACGGGATAACCATCGTGGTCAAGCGCCGCGTCATCCCCATCGATGAGCTGAGGCCCACGCAATGGGAGGTTTTCGCGGACGAGCTGTTGGGCCGACAGGAAGAGATCAAACGCGGTCTAGTCGAACCGATAATCGTGGTGCAGAAGAGGGATTACTATCTTCTGGTCGATGGGCATCATCGCGTCCTTGCTGCCAAGCAGATGGGGGTGAAACAGTTCTCGGCCGTGGTGCTCCAGCCGGATCGAGATGTCGATCTGGGAATGGAGAAGACGGCCAGGGAACATGGGTTGAGGACCCTGGACGATGTAAAGATAATCGACGGCTCGCATCACCCTCTTGTGGAAATAACCACTCGCCTTCTCAAGGACGAGGGTAGATAATATAATTAAATATATAAAATAATGATTTTTTAAATTGTTTGAGGCTCAGCGCTTTCTTAAGGACTCCAAGATGATGCGCTGCTCCACCGAGGCTACCATGCTGATGGTCTTGACCACGGTGTCGGGGTTGAGCGAGATGGAATCGATGCCACAGCGTACCAGGAACTCCGTGAACTCGGGGTACACGCTCGGCGCCTGCCCGCAAATGCCCACCGGCACTCCTTTCTTGTGCGCCGCCTCGATCAGGTGCGCGATGGCACGCTTGATCGCTTCCTGCCTCTCGTCGAAATAACCCATCTTGGCCAGGATATCGGAGTCACGGTCAGCTCCCATAATCAGCTGAGTTAGGTCGTTGGAGCCGATTGAGAATCCGTCGCAGACCTCGGAAAACTCCTCGGCCATGAAGATGATGACTGGCACCTCGGCCATGAGGTAGAGCTTGAAGTCTTTGCCGCGCTTGAGACCGACCCCCTCCATCAGTGCGTTGATCTCTTTCACCTCGTCAACGGTACGGACGAACGGAAGCATGACCCAGATGTTCTTGAGGTTCATCTCCTCGCGCGCCTTCTTGACCGCCAGGAGCTCGCATTTGAACGCGTCTCTATAGGAGGCGCTGACGTAACGGGAGCATCCGCGCCACCCGATCATCGGGTTTTGCTCTGGAGGTTCGTATTTCTCCCCTCCGGGCATGTCCTTGTACTCGTTGGTCTTGAAGTCGCTAAGCCTGAGGATGATCGGGCGGGGGAAGAAAGCCTTACCCACGATGCCTATCCCCTCGGCCAGTTTGTCCACCAATTCATTGGAGCGGCCCTGCTCCACCATGTGGGAGGGGTGCTCTCCGATGAACGACGTGAACAGGAACTCGATGCGCATCAGTCCCACCCCCGAGACGGGCAGCTTGGAGTACTCTTCCGCTTTGTGCGGGATCGCCACGTTGACCATGATCTTGGTCGCGGTGACCGGTACGCTCATGGTCACGGCCGTCGACGATTTCTCTTCTTCCTTCTTCTCCTGCGCGCCCTCGATGACAACACCGCGAGCCCCATCCACCGTGACGGTCATGCCATCCTTCAGGATCTTGGTGGCCTCCTTTGAACCGACGATGCAAGGCGTTCCCAGCTCACGAGCGACAATGGCCGCGTGGCAGGTCATGCCCCCTTCGTCGGTTATGATGGCCGCTGCCCTGGTCATCGCTGGGACCATGTCCGGCGAGGTCATGACCGTGACCAGGATGTCGCCCTTCTTAACCACGTCCAAGCTCTCCTCTTCCTTATAGAGGCGCACCGGACCGGAGGCCAAGCCAGGGCTGGCCGCCAGACCCTTCAGGAGAATCTTGCCTGCCTCCTTTTGCTCCTTACCCTTTTCTGCCACCTTCTTACCTCCGTTGCTGCTAAGGGTCGTTACAGGCCGAGCCTGGACGACATAGAACTCTCCATCCTCCAAGCACCACTCTATATCCATGGGCTTGTTGTAATGGAGCTCGATCTGGTTGCCGATGTCCGCGACCTCGAGGATCTGCTCGTCGGTGAGCTTCTGCTTCTCGGAATCCCTCACCGGCACCTCCTCCCTTACGGTATCGCCGGTCTTACCCCGGACGAGCTTCCAGGTCTGCTTGGCAATTCGCTTGTTGATTATTTTGGTGTGGAACTTGTCCACTACGTAGGTATCTGGTGTGACCTTGCCGCCTACGATCGCCTCGCCCAGGCCATATCCGGCTTCGATTATGATATGCGGTAGCTCTGAGTTGGGGTCCACGGTAAACATGATACCCGCCACCTCGGAGTTCACCATCTTTTGCACGACGACCGCAAGCTTCACTTTGGAATGCTCGAATCCCTTGCTGGAGCGATAGGAGATGGCCCTCGGTGTGAAGAGCGAGGACCAGCACTGCTTCACTTTGTCGATAAGGTCATCTGGCTCATACACGTTCAGGAATGTGTCCTGCTGGCCAGCGAAGGATGCCGTAGGCAGGTCCTCCGCAGTGGCGCTTGACCTCACCGCCACCAGACCCAATTTTTTCTTCGATTCGAACAGCGAATGGAACTCCTTAAGAACCTCGAACCTCAGGTCCTCAGGTACTATTGCGTCTTCGAAGGCCTTGCGGATCTTATGAGAGCAATCCTGCAAGGAAGCTTCAGAGGAAGCGTCGACCTTTTCGAGCAAGGGCGAGATGAGTTTTAGTAGGTCGTTCTTCTCTAGGAAATAATCGTAAGAGGCCGTGGTAAGGACGAAGCCTCCAGGGACGTTGAAACCTGCAGAGATGAGTTCCCCGAGATTCGCGGCTTTGCCGCCTGCTATCGGTATGTCATTCACTCCCAATTCCGCGATGCTCATTATCCTCTTCATAGCCTCACCAAGGTGGTCAGAAGGGGTTTCGCGAGGATTGCGAAGTGCCGCAGCCCTCAGATGACATGATGCGATGGTCGAATAAACTCATTGGTATTAACATTATTGGGGGCCGGAAGCTTGTGCTGATGGACCATGACCGCGTAACCAGATGAATAGGATTTGATGAGATGCGGTCCATTGATAAAAGCTCGTTTGTCGTCGAATGGCGTCACGTCGTGCTCGGATGCTCACTCATTCCACGCTTTTCAGCGCATTTGCTACGTCCTAAGCCCTAAACATCCTTGCTCTTTTTCCGCTAACTTCATTAATCCTATTCTTTTCATCATAAAAATGGGCTTTGAGAATCGTATTCCATCGAATACTTTCCGTAGTTTCGTAGTTTATATAGTGTGTTTCGTAACATTCGAATGAAATCTTCAAATAATATAATTAGTTACTGGAAGGCAGGCGTGAGAGTGTTTCACGTGAGCACAGTCGAAATCAGATGGCATGGCAGGGGCGGGCAAGGGGTCGTCACGGCGAACGAGATCTTAGCTGGCGCCGCGCTCAAGGAAGGCAAGTACATCAAGGCATTCCCCGAGTTCGGCCCGGAAAGGATGGGAGCGCCTATAAGGGCTTTCGCTCGTATCTCGGACAAACCGATCAACAATCATAGCCAGGTGTATTATCCGAACTATGTGGTCGTCCTCGATCATACGCTGCTGAGCAATCCTATGATCAAAGAAGGGCTCACCGAGAAAAGCAGCGTCATTGTTAACTATCCAGATTCCAAAGAGAAGCTCAAGGCGATGTTCGGCAACTACCACGTCTTTGCCGTGAATGCCTCTAAGATTTCGACCGAGGAGATCGGTCGACCCATGGCCAACACCGCTATGCTGGGCGCCTTCGTGAAGGTCTCCAAATTGGTGGACATCAACACGATCACAGCCGAGCTGGCCCAGAAGTTTGCGGGAAAATTCAGTCAGGAAGTCACCAACAAGAACATTCGCGCGGTGGTCCGCGCCTATGAGGAGGTGCAGTAGATGCCAGGCGAGAAAGCGGGAGAGCTGCCTGAGGGCGGCATGATCCTGGAGGCGGGTTCGTCCAGGAAGTACAACACCGGGGATTGGAGGTCCAAACGGCCAGTGTGCGACGAGAGCAAGTGCACCAACTGCCTCGTCTGCTGGATATACTGCCCGGACAACAGTATCATCGTCAAGGAGGGCAAGAGGGTCGGCTTCAAGCTGACGCATTGCAAGGGCTGCGGGATTTGCGCCAACCAATGCCCGGCCAAATGCATCAAGATGGTTGAGGAGGGAGTGTAAATGGAAAAAGTCGCAATGAACGGAGATCAGGTGATCGCCCTCGCCTGGAAGCAGATCGACCCAGATGTGGTGGCGGCCTACCCCATCACCCCACAGACCATAATCGTGGAAGCGTTCTCCGAGTTCGTGGCCGATGGCCTAGTGAACACGGAGTATGTTTGCGCGGAATCGGAGCACAGCGCCATGTCCATGTGCATTGGCGCCTCAGCTGCTGGTGCCAGGACGGCCACGGCAACTGCGTCCGCAGGGCTGGCTTTCATGTGGGAGATGCTCTACATCGCCTCAGGAATGAGACTGCCCATCGTCATGGCGGTGGCCAACCGAGCCCTTTCCGGCCCTATCAATATCCACTGCGACCACAGCGATGCCATGGGCGCAAGGGATTCGGGCTGGATCCAGATCTTTGGTGAGAACGTGCAGGAGGCCTACGACAACTCCATCATGGCCTTCCGCATCGCTGAGCACATGGACATCCGTCTGCCCACCATGACCTGCCTGGACGGGTTCATCGTTACTCATTCGCTAGAGAGGTTCGAGCCTCTGCCCGACGAGACAGTCAAGAAGTTCGTGGGCGATTTCAAGTACAAGCGATCTCTGCTGGACCTGAAGAACCCGACCACATTCGGCCCGTTCGATTGGACCGATTACTACTTCGAGCACAAGTATCAGCAGGTGGACGCTATGCGCCATGTGATACCGGTGATCAACCAGGTCCAGGACGATTTCGCCAAGGTCTCAGGACGTAGGTACAACATCATCGAGCCCTACCGCTTGGAAGATGCCGAATACGCGGTCGTGGCCATGGGCTCGACGGCCGGCACCTTGAAGGACATCGTCGACGAACTCAGGGCAGAGGGCAAGAAGGTCGGCAGCATCAAGCTGCGTCTCTTCCGACCGTTCCCTGCCCAGGAACTGGCCAAGACCTTGGAAGGCTTGAAAGGAGTCGCCATCCTCGACCGCGCCGTGAGCATTGGGGCCTCTGGTCCTCTGTTCCCGGAGGTTAGGAGCGCTCTATACGACGCCAAGGACAAGCCGAAGCTCAAGAATTACATCTATGGACTGGGGGGAAGGGACATCAAGCCCGAGGAGCTGAAGCACGTGTACAAGCAATTGATTTATAACGAGGGCGAAATCGTGAACTTCCTGGGGGCGAGGGTATGAGCGCCGTCACCAGCCTCAAGCTGCTCTCTGAGAAGGAGGACCGTTATGTGGAGGGCCACCGCCTTTGCGCCGGATGCGCCGAGCCGATCATCGCTCGCCAGATCCTGTTGGCGACTGACAAGCCCGTAGTGGTGTCGAATGCCACGGGCTGCTTCGAGGTGTCCTCTACCATCTATCCGTTTACCTCCTGGAACGTTCCTTGGATACACAGCGCCTTCGAGAACGCCGCCGCCACCATATCTGGAGTGGAGGCGGCTTATCTCGCGCTCAAACGCAAGGGCAAGATAACCGAGGACATCAGGTTCGTCACCTTCGGGGGCGACGGAGCGACCTATGACATCGGTTTCCAGGCAATTTCTGGGGCCATAGAGCGGGGCCACCATTTCATGTATGTGTGCCTGAACAACGAGGCGTACATGAACACTGGCATTCAGCGTTCTGGAGCGACCGGCAGGGGCGCGCAGACCACGACCTGCCCTGCAGGCACGTGCGTGCCAGGTAAGCGCGAGTTCCCCAAGGACCTTACCAAGATAATCATCGCCCACGATCTGCCTTATGCCGCCCAAGGCTCGCCCCATAACTACAAGGACCTAATCGAGAAGTCAGCGAAGGGCTTCGAAGCCAGCGGTCCCGCGTTCTTGAATGTGATTTCTCCTTGCCCCAGAGGATGGAGGCACGACTCGGCCAAGACCATCGAGATCGCCAAGTTGGCGGTGGAGACATGCATTTGGCCGCTATACGAGTTCGAGAGGGGGGTTTGGAGGCTTACTGGAGAATCCTTGCGCATCGCCGAGGGATCCAGGCAGAAATTGCCCATCTCCGAATGGCTAAAGTCCCAGGGGAGGTTCGGCCACCTCACCAAGGACAAGTGGAATTTCGTCGCAGAAGAGATCCAGGCCAATGTTGACACCAAGTGGCAGGAATTGCTGAAGCTCTGCAAGATCTGAATGCCACTGCCTAAACCCTTTAATTCAATTTTCTATTATATCTCGAAGCAAGCGAGGTCTGCTCTAGCTTTCCTGTTCTTGCGAGGCCATGAGCTCCTCCCAGAGCTTGATCGTCTCCCTGGCCTCCTCTTCATCTACCACTTGGATAGCGAAGCCCGCATGCACCACGACGTAGTCTCCCACCTTTGGTTCTATCAAAGTCACATTGGCTTCCCTCTGCACACCACCGAAGTCGATCATGGCGTTATGACCGCTGATGGAAACGATCTTCCCAGGAATTGCTAGGCACATTTTGGCACCTCAGGACGAAATCAATCTTATTATTGCCTCTGCTGGCTGTCCATCGCACGCTTTCAAAGCGTCGACAGCCTTCTCCCTGGTGGTCCCTGTCTGGGACATCACGAGCTGCACATCTTCCTCGGGTATGGCTGTTTGAACCGGAGCGCTCTTGGTCTCCCTGCTCATGGGAGCTTGGTCCAAGGGCATGACCTTGTCCTCGCCTACTATCTGGAAGGTCTTCTGGCCCTGAACCTTCATGATGGTGACCTCCGCATCCTTGATGACATATTGCTTGTCCTTGGTGCGGATTATGACCTCGGCGACATCCTTCAACTCCTCGGTCTCGATGCCCATCTTCTTCATGGCCTGCTTGACCTGCCGAGGATTTACGCCTCGCATTCCTGGCATCATGGTAACGTTGATGACAAAACAGCAGCATCTTTTATACTTTTTGAAAAAGGGCTTGAAAAGGGCAGGGAAGGGGTTTGCGTGAGTCTGGAATATGCCTCAGAGGACCTTCAGGTACTTCTTGTGCTCCCAGTCCGTGACCCAAGTGCGGTACTCGTCCCAATCCGCGTTCTTGATGTGCATGTAGTGGGAGAAGATGTGGTCGCCGAGGACCTCCTTCATCAGCTTGCTCCGGGAGAAGATCTCCAGCGCCTGTCCCAGCGATTCGGGTA
>Ga0208980_10000814_pt1 | contig 18228 bp, 20 predicted proteins | sample WetSurMetagenome_3_FD_187993 | JGI IMG/M metagenome (GOLD analysis project Ga0208980, IMG submission 187993) | Wetland microbial communities from Twitchell Island in the Sacramento Delta, sample from surface sediment Aug2011 Site A1 Bulk (version 2) | ecosystem: Environmental > Aquatic > Marine... | reverse complement strand
AAGTCCAACCTAATATTATTTTATAGTCTCCTGTGTAAAATTTGCTCGGTCTGGCTCAATTATAACGAGACAGGAATGGGCAGATTAAGAATAGTTCAAATTATGTCCAACATATGGGAGGCCAGGGCACTGGCTGGGGAGCTCAGAATGTCAACCACTTCCGTGAATTTCACAGGGGTGGTATTTTCTTTGGTGCCAGTTTTGAGCCAGTTTCTGGGCGCAATCTACAGGTTTAAGAGCTAAATTTGGATGACGATTGAGAGCTATTAACGCCAGGCTTCAGGTGTTGATCAAACTTAACAGAAACATCTTTGTTTTATTTGTAGATACATCTTAAATAATGATACAGTCAGAAAAAAAACTCTATAATACTGCTTTTCAGCTAAGCCTGTTTACCATTTTCTACAACATTTTTGAAGGTATAGTATCCATGATTTTGGGGATTGAAGATGAAACACTCAGTCTCTTTGGTTTTGGGGCAGATAGTTTTATTGAGGTGATTTCTGGCATTGGCATTGCGGCGATGATAATTCGAATCAGGAGAAATCCCCAAAGTCCGAAGAGTAAATTTGAAATCAATGCATTGAGAATAACAGGGACATCATTTTTCCTTTTGTCTGCAGGATTGCTGGCTGGAATTTTCTTCAATATCCTCAACCAAAATAAGCCTGTTACAACTATTTGGGGAGTAATCATATCAGTGGCCTCCATCGTAGTCATGATCTGGTTAATGAGGGCCAAGAGAAGGGTCGGGAGGAAGCTCGATTCAGATGCAATAGTCGCTGATGCTAACTGCACAAAGGTGTGTGTTTATATGTCACTGGTTTTGCTGATATCAAGCTTGATCTATGAACTCACAGGTTTTGCCTATGCAGACGCAATCGGAGCCGCGGGCCTTGTATACTTTTCAATATCAGAGGGGAAGGAAGCTTTTGATAAAGCAAGAGGGAAAGAATGTGGTTGCCAGGTTATCAGCAAATAAGTTACTTCATGTCTCCTAGTGCATAAGCCGATGATGTTGACCACTTCACGCCGATTATAAATGATCATCTGTCTCCTGGTGTAAATGTCTGTTAATATGTAAATTATACTTTTTGACATCTGAGCGGCCGGTTGTGGTCAAAATGCCTGGCCTTTGCATGAAAGCGATTATTTCTCCCGATAAAAAGTATATTTTCCAGTAATTTTGTTATTTTTTAGATTATACCATACCATTGAATTAGGGGTTATAAGTTCAAATTCCCATTTCAGAATCGCATTTTAACTAATGGGGGTTTCTGAAGAATTTTCTTACAATCAGAGGAAAGTCAATCAAAATCCAGTGTTATACCCGTATTGTTTACAATTGTCTGTTAAGTTTTCAGAACGTCTTTTGAAGTCATCAAAAAAGAAGGGATATTGAAGAAAAACAAACACTTACAACCTTAAAAAATTGTAACTTTTTTTAGTGTCGGGATTGCGCGAGAAATCATTCCTAATTCAACTGTAAGAAACAGAACAATAAAACTCTCAAGAAACGGTTGTAATTAAAGAAATATAAAACACCAACATTATGAACTTTATACTTAAAACCAGGAACAATATGAAAAACCACGCAGTAGTAAAAGTGTCGATGATATTACTTATGATTGCTTTGTTCATTGGTTGTGAAAAGGCAAATGATTCAAAACACAATCCTCCTCCGGACCATACGATAAGTAAAGATGGATTTATGCATAAAAGTGGACTTGAACAACCCCTTTTAAATTGTGTTAGTTGTCATGGTTCTGATTTAAAAGGCGGAACCACTGGTGTATCATGTTTTGAATGCCATGGCGCAAAATGGTGAGCGGCAGGGTTACAGACAAGAGGTTTGAAATATCGAACCCTGACTTGATAAAAGACATTTATAGAATAATTGAACTGGATCGGTAAAGCTAGGTTTGAGCCGTGGCGGAGCAACGAGAAAATAAACTACTTTTTTCTTGAACAGATACTCTAATATAAACTACCACTTATTTAAAATACTCATCAATAAGAGTTAAGTATCTGATTCCTATATTATTAGTTCTGAAATTGTTAAATAATGTGATAATAGCTTTCTTAGTATCCTTGTCAAAAGCTATTGCAGCTGTAAAACCAGGAGATATACCATTTTTAAAAATTAGTTCCTTATTGGTTGATGTATAATAAAATTCCCACCCCAATGCAAAAAAATCCTTAAAATTAATTTGAATTGTTGACTCTTGACTTTGTAAAATAGCCTGCCCTAAACTATTTGTATTTGAAGCATTTATTTGCGCTTGAACATATTTAGCCAAATCACTCAAATTGCTTCTTAAGTTTCCCCCTCCCGCAAATCCAGACAAATCCGTATAGGTTATTGGCCCAGTATTGTCGTGAGGGTAAGCTCTGTTAGTAATATTATCAACTTTATTCAAGGTAGTTGAAGTCATTTGTAATGGTTGGAAAATAAAGTTTTGAAAAATAGTCTGTAACGATTGTTTTAATTGTCTTTCAAGGATTATTCCAGCCAAACCATAAGCAAAAGAACTATAAAATGCTGCTGCCTCTTCTTTTGTCGTTGGAAGTGTACCTGGGGTTCTTAAAGGGGGATGACTGCTTATATAATTATAGATTTTTGTGGAGTCGTAGTCCGTAACAAGGTCTGATAATGGTGGCATGTCGTCTGGAAATAATGGCATTCCGCTGGTATGGTTTAGCAAGTGTTTAAAAGTAATATCCACTCCATTAAGCCCTAAATTTGCTGATAAGTTCTGTGGTAAGTATGTTTTAATAGCTGTATTGATGTCAATTGAGTTCTGGTTCAGCCAAAAAAGCAAGGCTTCAGCAGTTATGGGTTTTGTTATTGAGGCGAGTTCATACAATGTATTTTCATCAGGAAGGATTTTATTTCCTTTTTGGGTTTCCCCATAGTTGTAATAGTTAATTTGGTTTCCATCTATGACTGCAATAGAAAAACCAGCTGTCGCACTTTGAATAGCATAGTCCTTAAAAGTATTATGAACCAGGCTGTCAATAGGTGATTTGAGTGGATTGTCGGTGACAATTTCGGAATACGGATCAGAATCTTTTTCACAGGAAGGGATCAGGCTGGATAAAGAAACCAAAACTATAATAAGACCTGAATTCTTCATATTTCTCTTAGTTTTAGTTTAAAATATTTATACCAAAGTTAAGACCTGATTTTAGCAAAGTCAATTTTATTTTAAAACATAGATAATCAACGGTATGAACCAGGTCTTAAGATCCCGTTTAAAATCCTCCCTTTTTTCAGATAAACACTATATCTGAATTAGTTTGATGTTGGTTTCTGATATGCTATGTCTATTCAAACCGTCTTTTGAAGTGGTCAAAGATGGAGGGATTTTAAAATCTGGGATTATTCCAGGCTTTCAACACATTATCCTCAGCCTTGACCAGAACGATTATCATTTTTGGACTATAAAGATACTCCGCCAACACCCCGATCAATTCTGACGTGTCAAATTTCATAGGTCTGGCTCAATTATGACGAGACGAAGTAAGGGGGATTGAGAATATTTTAGATTTGGTTAGCTTTTGGGGAGCAATGACACTCACTTCCTTTCGGGTTACAGCAAATAGATCCCCACAACTGGCTAACCGCTTCCTGTCTTCTGCATTCCTGGCCAACCAGGCTACCAATGCCATGGCTATTGTTCCCAACGCTGAGCATAGTCCCATTAATGATGCAGCGGGATGGAATCAACACCATACATTGAAAACACCTTTTCACCTAACAGGATGGCTGTCAATGCAGAACCAAATCCAACAGCAGCGTTTGGTACTAGTAGAGTTTTAAGCTTCACAAGATGGTTGTGGTTTAATTTTATAATTTCACGACAGGGAGTTTATTTATCGTGAAGAGACCATTTTTCCCTGGTTTATCAGGTAATAGCCGAACCAAACCATGAATACAAAATGGAGAATCACAATGCCCCAACCCATTGGATTCATCAGCCCCTTTAATTGAGTGATCAGAAGGAGAATTGTGCTCAACAGCAGGTACGTAAAAATACAATATACAACACCTCTTCTGAACTCTGTGCTGGCCGATTTGCGAACGAAAAACAACAAAACGGGGATACTGATTATCAGTGTGCCAAACAACCTGGCAAATGTTGTTGATGTTTCATCAAGTGTCACGCCCATGGGACCCATCATAAAACCCGGAACAAAGAGAAAGCCGATACCGAAGATTACTTCAACTATCAGATAGACAAGAAAAAGTGCATTCATAACTATACCTCCATTTTAGTTTGTTGAATATCAAATTTCTGAAATAATTCAATCATTGTCAATTAAATATTGGTGACTCATTATTTCAGATATTTTTTCATCATCTTGAAAATCGATTGAACACCGACCTGTATCAAATTTGACGGATCCGGCTCATTTATACTGAGACGGGGAATGGAGACCTAAAGTATTTCAAATTATATCTAGCCAGGCGAGAGTTAAGACAGTCTAAGGGTGAATGGAATTCGTTGCTATCCGAGGTTAAGGTCTAAATTTTCATGCGCAATTGCCATTATCGTCCTTACTGAAACACCATAAGGGCAATTGGATTCACAAAATCCTTCACAATTCAGACACATCTCGGTCTTAGGCCCATTCAGTTCATTGTATTTTTGAATGGCATATTTCTCTCTTTTCTGAGAGATAAAATAATGGTTAAACCTAGCTATCGTATTGACAGGGACATTATAAGGACAGCTTTTTTCGCATATTCCACAGGCATGACGGCAATATAAATGACCAAATCTATCTTTCATGTCATTTATTACAGTGTGGTTCTCCAGGGTAAGTTTTCCACCTGAAAGACTTACATAATCCTGAATTTCCTGAAAATTGCTGAATGAAATCAAGGCGGAGCTGACGGCCGGATTGTCAAGGACAAAGTTTATTGCAGCTTCCATTCTTGCCCTTGTGTCACCAAACTGATCCTCCGAAAGATAATCTTTTCCACTCTTTTGTTTTTCGAGGATGGTTTCATATCTTTTAGATAATTTTTCATCTACTGGCTTGCCCTCTTTTCGCAGCGCATTGACTTTATCAATTACGTCAAGGTACCGTTTGCCAAAAGGATCAGTTTTCATCAGGAGTGCCCCTGCATTTGTTGCCGCGCATTCCTTCAAAATTTTATTGCCCATTTCCTGCTGGGCATAATTATAGACAAAAAGAACATGGTCAAACCTTCCGTCTGCAATTGCTCCGCAAATTATTTTCTCCATATTGTCCTGAGCAGAAGTGGGATATTCAGAACCATGGCAGGAAATCCCGCAGAACCTTACTTTTCCTTCTTCTTTCAGCTGCCTGAACGCATTATGAAATTCCCTGTTTTTGACATCTTCAACTGACATTGGATTCCAAAGCATAAGTCCGTCAAGGTAGCTGGTGTCAAGCCTTTCAAGGCACTTCATTACGCGGTCTTTGATTATCTGTGTGCCATCAGTCTTGTTAATCATCAGTTTTGTGTTGATGAATAACGATTTACGGTCGAAGTCCTTTATTGCTTTTCCGACCAGAATTTCATTATTCCCGTTACCGTAAAATTCAGCTGTGTCGATAATATTCACCCCTGTATCAATCACAGCTTTAAGAAGATTTTCATTAGTCATAATAGCAGGCCCGCAACCTATATCCGAAACTTTGAAGCCAGTGCGTCCAAGCAAGCGATAGTTGGTGATCTTTATTTGGCTTTGGTCCGGTCTGCTTTCCAGGGCAGAAAGCGGATAATTCGTGATCCCCATTCCTGCTGCCATAAGACCGAGAGATGACTTTCCAATAAAATTTCTCCTGTTTAAAGTATTTGATTTCATAGGATCTGATGTCTTTAAATCAACAACGTTAATGCAATTTACACCATAAAAGACTGAAGTCAAATAAATCTATGTCACCTTTTTATAAATCATGACTCTATAAGCCACCATAACATTCTCCGAGGGTATTAAAATTGACTTTGGCATCAGAATAGAGTAATTTTGATACTGAAATCATTAATCCTCAGATGTCCAGCATTATCGAAGGATATAATTACGACATCTTCATCAGCTACCGTCAGAAAGACAACAAACATGATGGTTGGGTAACCGAATTTGTCAATAATCTGAAGGGAGAGCTCGAATCCACTTTCAAGGAAGAAATAAGCGTCTATTTTGACATCAATCCGCATGACGGACTGCTGGAGACATATGATGTTGACGAATCCCTTAAGGACAAACTCAAATGTCTGGTCTTTATACCAATCATTTCCCGAACATATTGCGATCCTAAATCTTTTGCCTGGGAGCATGAATTCAAGCCGTTTGTTGAACAGGCTTCAAAGGATCAGTTTGGGTTAAAAATCAAATTGCCCAATGGGAATGTGGCGAGCAGGGTATTGCCTGTCCGAATTCATGATCTCGACGTGTCGGACATCAAATTATGCGAATCCATACTGGAAAGCATGGTCAGGGGGATTGAGTTCATTTATAAAGAACCAGGAGTAAACAGGCCGCTTCGTGTAAATGAAGAAAATCCTCATGATAATCTTAACCACACTATTTACCGCAACCAGGTAAATAAAGTTGCTATGGCAATTAAAGAAGTAATAACAGCCATAGAACCACAGGACCAGAAACCTGAGGCAGTTTTAAAGAGAGCTGTCAAACCAGTGTCTATCCTGAGGAAAAACCTTCAAGTCCGGATTTTTGCGGTATCAATCATTGCTTTTGCCCTGATATTTCTTGGTTATTTCTTTATTCCAAAGTTGTTTAAATCGGATGAGCAGGCAATAAAATCAATTGCCGTGTTGCCCTTTAAGCTGCTTAGCAATGAACCTGATGAGCAATATCTGGCTGATGGAATGATGGAGGCAATTACACTACATCTTTCAAAAATAAAGGATTTGAGGGTGATGTCGAGAACATCTGTTGAACAATACAGGAAAACTACCAAGACAATCCATGCCATCGGACAGGAACTAAATGTGGATTATTTGATTGAAGGCAGTTTTCAAAAATTTGGCGATAATACGAGGCTGATTGTTCAGTTGATTAAAGCGAGAGAGGAGAGCCTGGTGTGGGCAAATGAATATAACAGTAAATGGAGCGAGGTTTTCGCAGTGCAAAGTGAAGTGGCACAAAAAATTGCATCAGAGCTTATGTTTGTCCTTACTCCTGAGGAAAAAGAAAAAATGGCTGAAAAACCAACTGAAAACCTGGAAGCTTATCAGGCCTACTTACGGGGACAATATTATGCAAGGCAGCCGCACTTTTCAGTCCAGGATTGGACCCGGGCTCTACAATACTATCAGGATGCAGTTGATATCGATACGACGTTCGCTCAGGCATATGCTGAACTGGCCCGTGCCCATGCCAGGCTTATTTTTCTGAGGCAGGATCTTTCTGACCTGCGACTGAAAAAAGCAAATCAGGCGGCTGCGAATGCATTGAGATTAGGATCTGATCAACCGAGAGTGCATCTGGCACTGGGCTACTATTATTTATATGCTTACAGGGATGAGGATCAGGCGCTTAAGCACCTGGAGATTGCAGAAAAAGGCCTTCCAAATGATGTTGACATATTGGTCGAGAAGGCTGCCATTATTGTAACCAGGGGACGTTGGGAGGAATACATTCACCTGCTTGAAAGGGCTAACCAGGTGAGCCCGCAAGATGTTTCTATCCTTACTGACCTGGCTGAAGGTTATTGGGTGACACGCCGTTTCACGAATACTATTGATGCCTGCAACCAGGCCATTGCACTTTCCCCCAATAGTTCATGGCCCTATTTATTTAAAGTGTTTGGGTACTGGAGTTGGAAAGGCCCATGCAAGGAGTCGCGGGACGCGTTGAAACATATCGTAAATTCAGATGAATGGTATCTTTTCTCATGGTGGTTTCAGGAAACTGGCGAAGGTAATTATCAGGCGGCACTGCAATTAATGTCCGACACATCAATAATATGGGGCACAAATAACAAAATGTGGGCTATCCCCCGAACCTTGTTTGATGCCTTCATTTATAATTATCTTGATAAACGGGAACTTGCCCTTATCAATTATAAAGCGGCCATGGAAATTTTAGAAAAAAAGGTTGTTGAAATTCCGAATGATCCCAGGTATCACAGTTCTCTTGGAATTGCCTATGCAGGCCTTGGGAAAAGAGAAGAAGCCATAAATGAGGGTCTGAAAGCCGAAGCCCTGTTGCCAATTTCAAAAGATGCAATGTATGGCTTAGGAATACTTCAGGATCTTGCCATTATTTATACCATGGTTGGTGAATTTGATCTGGCTATCGCTCAGTTGGATCAGCTCCTTTCGATACCCTCCTGGTTTACTCCTGTCTGGTTAGGCTGGGATATCCGTTTTGCACCGCTTGAATCTTATCCAGGGTACAAAGAACTGCTGACAAATCATGCGATTCGTGAATAGCATGAATAGGCCTAAATAACATGCACGGTTAACCCCATAAAATTGACCACCAAAAACCTTGGTGAAATTCAACAATTTACAAGAAAAACCACTGTGACATTTTGTTTCACACAACAGTTACTTAAGATTGTGGATGAAACTGACATGGTTTAAAACAGATTCCCACCAAGTCAGGTGATAAAAGGTTTTCTGTACACGTGTTAAACCAGTCGGTTTGAGAAGGAATATCTCTAATTTGAGAACGAGCAGTGATAGATTTTATATTTTCTTTTCAAGGAGATGGTCAACACTGAATTTACCTGAACCATGGACCGAAATGAACAAAAACAGGAAGCAATAAATCATCGCCAGTTCTCCTCCATTAAGCAGGGGAAGCAAGGCATGACTCCCGTGAGCAGTCCAGTATGCATATGCCATTTCTCCGCTGCAAATGAATGCCGCCCAGCGAGTCCAAAAACCGATCATGACCAGAAGTCCTCCAAAGAACTCAATTGGTCCTGCGATTAAGACGATATATGATGGGATCACATGTGCGGTATGAGGAATGTCGAACAGTTTTTGAGAACCGTGCCACAAAAAAAGAAACCCTGTGATTAGCCGCAGAGCAGAATAAATTTCCATTTCATACCTCGAAAGAAACATTTTTGCTTTCATCCCAATAGTTATTTGTCAGGCATTTATGTATTAAAATCTCAAATTAAATTAATATCTCCCGGTAGAATTAACTTATATTCAGACAGAAAGTTAAACTTAAACCCCGTGATTAATTTTTTATGATATGAAGAAAGCTTGCCCTGAAGCTGGCGTATTCAGACAGAATCAGCAAGGAAATTTGCTGCCATTAAATTACCGGGGTGAACGTCGATAAATCGTAAATACCCAGTTGCTTTTCAATACCGGCAACCTTTTCAACCATTTTTTCAAATCCGTCCGCACCGAAAAGTTCATGTTCCTTATCCTCGAAATCTTCGCCCAATGCAAAATATTCATTCCCTGAAACGATTTTCCGGATTGCAGGAAACAGTACTGTATCTTCCCGTGATTCATGAGGACGGTACATCACGTTGAAATCCCTTAACAGTTTTATCAGCTTTTGACTTTCATCCGTATTTGCAGGCAATTCCATTTTCCCAAATTGTAATATCTGGTCTGTTAAGATTCGTCCCGCCTTATGCTGTTTACGCAACACTTGCACCAGGTCCGTTAATAAGTTGGCTTTCTCGAATCGGGGAAAGAGGAAATCTTCTTCAAGTTTTTCGTGGTAATCTTCAACAAAGGTTCTGATAATTTGTGCAGAATTATTAATTGCTTCTTTATCGAATTGTTCATTATTGACCAGATGCGACCTGCAATTATCATAAATTAGCAATATCCGGTTCAATACACCGTGTTCACGCATCAGGTCTTCCGCCGGAGATACCCCCTCGTCAGCTTCGCGTTTACAGCCATTGAAAAAACCTATACTGCCAACACCTGCTAGTGTGCCCAGGATAATACTTCTATTAATGAATTCCCGTCTGTTATTTTTAGTTCCTTTAAATGGATTCAGCGATTCATTATCATAAGTTTTCATAATTCATAGTATTAAGGAATTATTAATTTTTTAATTAATTGACCACTTGATACTGTCATGAACTGACAAAAAGATGAGCGGCAGTGTCATCTCATAATCTGTTCCTGCTTCATGAGTGATTGGCCCCATTAATAACCCGGGAACAAGCAAGAACCCAATACCATACATTACTTCGAATACCAGACAGACAAGAAGGAGCGCATTCATAACAATCCTTCATTTTAGTTTATCGAACTGTCAAATTTCTGAAATAAATCAACCCGTGTCAATTAAATTTTAACAACTGCATAATTAAGGGTTTGGTCCTCAGTGCCAAAGCCGGTATATAGGTTGGTAATGGGAGGGTTATAATCATGACACATTTCTTCATATTGAGGCTCCAAAAAAGGACCGTTGACGGTCAGAACAATAATTGAATCATAGTCAGTCTTTTCTGGCTACACTCATAAACATTCCTCTATATTTGTTGTCGATCAGGTAAATTGAGTAATAATTATTCTAAACCGGAGAATATGGACTACTATTTCAGCAAAACACTTGATGCTTCCTTTGATGAAGCGGTGAGTTTAGCCACTGAGGCACTTAAAAGTGAAGGTTTCGGCGTGATTTCTGAAATCAGCATGCATGAAAAACTGAAAGATAAACTGGGTGTTGACTTTAAGAGATACAAAATCCTGGGTGCATGTAACCCGCCTTATGCTTATAAGGCACTGCAGGCCGAAGATAAAATCGGAACTATGCTGCCCTGCAATATACTTGTCATTGAACAGGGACCGAATAAAATTGAAATAGCTGCCGTGAATCCTGTCGAGTCAATGCAGGCAATATCAAATCCTGCATTGGGAGGTATTGCGCTCAAAGTGACCAATAAACTGAAAAACGTAATCGACAGCTTATAGCATACAGCCACTAAGCTTTTGCACCCTGCCGGAATTTTCAATTCAGAAAGCTTTGTTCTGAAGTTGTTGATTTTCCAGTTTTTCTATGGCCGACCTATATTTCTCATGAACCATCTTCTGATCTAATCTGCCGAATTCCGCGAGCAAAGCCTGGTCCTCCTCATCAGAGAAGTAAGTTCTGGATGCGGGGTAAAATCTCTTCTCTTCTTTCTCAATATGTTTGGGGAAAAATTCAATAATGGTTTTGAGGTTGTTGGCAATAATGATTAAGGCAATATGATCACCTGCACGGTAACGGTCATTGGCGCTGACTATTAACTCAGTTGTCTTGCGCACCAAAACATGCTCATCGATCAATTCATTCATTATCCGCTGATCATCGGCCGATAACGATTTTTGTTTCAATTCCCGGAAGAGAATGTCTTCCTCCTTGCCATGATGAGTTCTATCGACATATACTCGAATGAAATCAACGGCAAAATCAACAAAAACCGGATCTACCTCGTGTTTAAATTCTATTTTGAATATGGCGGCTTTTATGACGGAAAGCATCCGTTCAATGAGCCGGTGCTCTATCATAAGTGGTCCATGTGCGTTCATTGTATATACTCTTTACTTTAATTTTCTATCAAAATTCAAATGCCAAGGTAGTATAAAATCAAATTCCGGTCTATTAAAGCAGCATTAAGTGCAGCGATTTTTAAATAGATTTTCCATTCAGGTATAAAAACGGACTTTTAATAAACGCTGTGTCCATCTATTCATACTGTCTGTTCATCACTTAAACCTTGCGGTTCATAAAAAGCTTATTGGTTGATATTTAGATATTTATGAAATTAGAGTTTATTTATATTCAGATGTATCATATAACTGAAACTTATGAAAGTATTTAAACTGGTTGGATGGATTGCTTTTAGTTTGGGAATACTGTTACTGATTTTTGGCACATTACAGGCAGTTTTTGGCAAAGCTCTTGTCAATTTTCTTGCCGGAGCATCAGATTTTTTACTTATAGTAATTGCTTCCTTCATTGTTACCTCTACGATACTTGTTTGCCTTGTCAATTGTTTGGGTGAAAAGGAACAATACAATATTGAAAAGGGGAATTAATAAGTCCCGGGATTTGTTTTCAGTTTCCTCTACCAAGGGATAAGTTACTATCCCCTTTTCTTTTACAAAGAGATTTGGTACTAATTTCTAATGAAATTAAGTTACCATGGCGCATGAACTTGCCATATACGGTTTATAATTCTTATAATGCATGATCATCACCGTGTGGTCAATCCTGTTCTTTTTTTCGTTTTTTCACCCAATCATAAATCAACATTAGTACAGCAATCATCACCACTGCCATAAATGCGAATAGACCTGCAAATGCTCTCATTTTTATCGGTTATCATTTTATTAAAATGTTCATGTGCAACTATCAATAATGTTTAAAAAAAAGCAGTTGCCGGAAAAATTTCACAGCAACTGCTCATCATAACAGAACCAGATTATTAAATAAAAATGGGCAGTTGCTTCTCCCCCATTAAATATGTTTTACAAATCATATATCATTACATTATTTCCTACCTGAATACAAATGCCTTTAAAACTGCCAGTGCGGCAATTATTATAAACCACAACAGGAAAATCTTAAATCCATTCGACATTTTTGGTATTTTCATTACCAAATTCAGGAGCTGTTTTAGTACCGGGCAAATCTATGTATGAATCCTTGAGCGACACATTAGAAAATTGTTAAAACATTATTAGAAATTGATTAGTAATAAATTAGTTCGACTTCATGTCATAAATTTGTATGAAAGGGACTTTTAGGAATGGACAGCGTCAGGATATTGATAGTTGAGGATGAAAAACGGCTTGCCGACATCCTGAAAAAGCAGTTGGAAGAATCGGGATTTATCGCAGAAATTGCTTACGACGGATATGCAGGGAAATACCTGGTTGAAAAGAACCAATACAACCTTATCATTTTGGATATTAATTTACCTTTAATCAATGGCATTGATTTGTGCAGGGAGATTCGAAAGACAAACAGTAACATTCCCATCATAATGCTTACTGCCTTCGGCACGATTGACAACAAGGTAATCGGATTCGAGGCAGGTGCTGATGATTATGTTGTCAAACCGTTTGATTATAGAGAATTATTAGCCCGTGTGAACGTTTTTCTAAGGCGTGCAGATACTAATCCAGTCTTGCCGGAGAAATTGAGTATTGCCGACCTTGAAATGAATTTAAACACCAAAACAGTAACACGGGGACAAAAGAGGATCGATTTGACAGCAAAAGAATCCTTATTGTTAGAGACATTCCTTAAAAATAAAGGCAAACTGCTTACGCGGGAATTCATAATAGGACAAGTCTGGGGGATAGAATTTGATCCCAGCACAAACATTATTGATGTATATGTCAACTATTTAAGGAAAAAGATCGATAAAGATTTTACGCCAAAGCTGATACATACAAAGTTTGGCTTTGGATTTTATTGCAGCGAAAAAGAGATGTAGAGATGGACATAAAAACAAAACTATCTGTTCAGTTTACGATGATCAGCGCTGTAATATTGTTATTCTTTTCCGCACTCGTGTATTATTTTTCATACACAAGCCAGCTAAACAAATTCAGGGTAAACCTTATGGAAAAAGCGGAGAATACGGCTATATTACTGATAAATGTGACTGAAGTTGATTCGACTCTTTTAAAGAAAATACATCAATCTACAATTTCCTGGGTAGAGGAAGAAATTGCCCTGACTGACTCTGCCTTTAATCTGATCTACAGTAACAACATTAAATATCTTTCAGACAGGATAATGCGTATGAATGCAGATAAACCCGTTGTCAAATTCTTTTCTCTGTCAGAAAAGGACGGGGTCTGTTTTAAGCATCATTTCAATAACCGCACATATTATGTATTCGTAATGGCATTCGATAATTCACGCATTGAAAACCTCACGGAATTACGCAAGATACTTCTCTGGAGTATAATTTTCAGTATCTGGTTTTCGGTTTTGCTGTCATACCTTTTTTCAATGAGGGCAATCAGGCCAATATCCCGCATTATTAAAGATGTCAAGGAAATTAATTCATTGAAATTAAGCAGCCGTCTCAACGAGGGCAACAGGAAAGATGAAATTGCACAACTGGCAATAACATTTAACGAAATGCTTTCTAATCTCGAAATTGCGTTCAGAAACCAGGAAGAATTCATATCATTTGCTTCTCATGAGTTGCGTACACCCTTGACTGTAATGATAAGCGAGAGCGATTATCTGTTAAACCATAAGTGGACCACGGAAGAATATGTCGGGCACCTTTCTGAATTAGTCAGCGACCTTAAAAAACTGAATGCTCTCTTGAACAGCCTGCTGGAATTGGCCCAAATTAACCGTGACAAGAGCCTGCCATTTTCAGATATAAGAATAGATGAAATTGTCTTTAATGCAATTCAACAGGTTAAAGGCAAATACCAGGGACGAAAAATAATTCCGGTAATTCAATACCCTGAAAGCGGAAATGATCTTCTTGTTTCAGGAAATGGCGGATTACTGGAAATTGCATTTCACAACCTGTTGGACAATGCATGCAAGTTTTCAGACAAAGAAGTAAGAGTTGAATTTTCAATAACTGACAGTACAATCAAAATTGTCATTTCAGATCAAGGTATAGGTATCCCATCAGATGAAATAGAAAGCATCTACAGGCCATTTAAAAGAGCGTCAAATGTAAAATACATAGGCGGATTTGGCGTGGGGTTATCATTAGTTGCCAAGATTATGGAGTTGCATGGCGTCGTGATTAAGGTTTACAGCGAGGAGAATGCGGGAACACAATTTGAGTTACTTTTCACAAGGGTGAGCCGGTAAGTTTTGCAGGTGACACTAACAATGAGTTGAAAAACTGAAGAAGCCTGACCTTTCCCTTTTAATTCACCGTGCCAATGAGGTGAACCGGAAAAAAATAGTACATTTCCGGAAAAGTTTTGACGGCTTCATGGGGGTAACGTTTTCTTCAGTTTTAAATCGGGACTTTATCTGTTATTATTGATCAGTATGTGGAAAATCCGGATTTACACAATCCTGACAATTTTAGCTTTTAGCCTCCTTTATCTGTTTACAGGAATTATAGTAATCATTGGATTGCCGTTTGTCTTTTTAAAAATGAAAAGAGCAGTCCGTTTTCTGATGCGTTTATGGGCAAAATCAGCATTTCTGATTATTGGCAAAAAATTGCATGTAGAGGGGCTGGAGAAAATAAAGAAGGATGGGAAATATATTCTGATTGCCAATCATTCAAGCCTTTTCGATATTCTGGCCATTGTTTCCTTTGCTCCCGGAGTTGCATGGTTTGGTAATGCGCGGCTGTTGAAGATCCCGATCTTCAGCCAGGTACTGAAAATGACAAATTATGTTCCCATGACAAGAGCAAGTATTAAAAACACCAAAGAAATGCTTGACAGGCTTATCGAAAAATCGGAAGGTCATACGATTGCCATATTTCCTGAGGGTACCAGGACGCAGGATGGAAAAATAAATGATTTCTTCAGGGGCTTTATACATGTGCTAAGGGCATCGGAAATCAATGTTCTGCCGGTGACACTTAACGGCTTTTTTGTGCTTAAACCCAAAAACAGGTTTTATATAAATTTCAGCTCCAGGATCAGTGTGATCATTCATGAGCCTCTTGAACGAGAAGCACTGATTGAAAAGAGCGATGTTGAAATTATCGCTGTTGTTAAAGACATAATTGAGTCCTCATTGGACTTTTTAGAGAAACCCGGAAATTCAAAAATTGATTAAACAGCGCATATCTGAGGGGAATTACTTTTTCAAAACCGGCAGATATAAAAGACGCTCTCAATATGGAGCCACAGACTAAACGATATATCGCATTTTTCGACCTTGATAAAACCCTTTTGAGCATCAACAGCGGATCAGCTTTAGTCCGTGAAGCATACAGGAGAGGATTAATGAGCACTTCAGATCTCGTGAATGCAATATATCTTTCATTTTTGTACAAATTCCATTTAAGAGATACCGCCCTGATTGTTGCCGGCATGGGAAGATGGCTGAAGGGAGTAGAAGTTGAAGACTTAAAAATATTATCTGAACATGTTGTAAAAGAGCATCTTATCGAAGCAATCCGGCCCGAAATATTTTCTGAAATCAATTTTCACAGAAAAAACTGCGGGGAGATAGTTATACTCTCTTCCGCTATTTTTCAGATATGCAACCCATTAGGAACTTATATTGGTGCAGATAACATCATATGCACAGTAATGGAATCAGCGGATGGTGTTTTCAAAGGTTCTGCTGAAAACAAATTCTGCCTTGAAGATGAAAAAAGGGTGCGCCTCATGGAGTATTGTGAAATGCAAAATTACAGACTTGATGAAGCTTTCTATTATGGTGATTCAATTTCTGATTTATCGGCGCTGGAGGTCGTTGGTCATCCGGTATGTGTCAGGCCCGACAGAAAGCTTTCCCGTATCGCCGTTGAAAAGGGTTGGAGAATTATCTTACATTTACCATGACTTTTTAAAGATCATCTATGAAAGTCCATATAGTCTCTGAAACTCAATATATGGCCAGGGCAACTGGTGTTCACACTGCTTTTGTTCATCATGTCGGCATGCTGAAGGGGAAAGATAATGTCGAAGTGGTTGTAAACGAAGAAGGTACAGGCGACGTGTTTCACAGTCACACCTATTTCATTTATTATTTCTGGAAGGGCAGAAAATATAAAGGAAAAAGAGTTTTTACTGCACATGTAATTCCGGATTCTATTAAAGGCTCACTGCCTGCATGGCGGCTGCTGATGCCCCTTGTCAGGTGGGGCCTGAAAAGGGCATACTCTTATGCAGATATATGTATCGCCATTTCGCCAGCCGTTGAAGATGCAATTATTAAAACAGGGGCAAAAACCAAAATAGTTAATATCAATAATCCAATAATTACTAAAATTTGGAAACGTACCGAGGAAAAGCGTTTGAAAGGCCGTCAGATGCTTGGACTTTCAGAGAGTGATTTTGTAGTATTGGGTGTCGGTCAGTTAATTGGCAGGAAGGGAGTAGAGGATTTTCTTGAAATTGCAGAATCAGTTCCCGGGGCAAAATTTGTCTGGGTTGGCGGACGGCCTTTCGGGATCCTGACCGAAGGCAGACAGAGGATTAATGAAAGATTTAAAGCATCCGGAGAAAGAATTACTTATCCGGGTGAACTCGGATTGGAAGAGATGCCCCTTGTTTATGCAGCTGCAGATTTGATGCTTTTCACCTCAAATCAGGAGAACAGTCCCCTGGCTCCCCTGGAAGCCGCGGCCAGTGGTATGCCGGTAATATACAGAGACCTTGAAGAGTATAAGCTTCTGTACAAAAATCCTTATCTGAAAGCAGGGGATAACGCCGAATTCATAAGACTGACAAAAAGGATGATACATGACAAGGAATTTTACAATGAAGGCTTAAAAATCTCGGAACAAATTCTGTTGCAGTTTGATGAAAACCATATAAGGGAAGAGCTTATTAACCTTTACAGAACATTAATAGTTAATTAGATGCCAGCAATATCATCACGGTTTGAAAATGAAAGAATGGCCTTTCTTCCTGTTTTACGGAGCCGGTATTTTTATTTGGGGCTCCTGGCACTAATCTTAGGCAATGAATTAAATTTCGCTTCTCAAACCTATCTTTATAACAGCATAAGTGAAGGGAAAACATTGCCTGAGCTTTCCGATCTGATTCTTGACAACCTTCCATTCTTTAATGTTTCACTGATCTATGACCTTTTCAGTGCTGTCACTGTAATTATCGTCATTATATATATCATTCATAGAAAGGATTACATGAGTATCCCGTTTTTTTTAGTTATGATTGGGATACTGGAATTACTGAGGGGCATCTTTATTGTTCTGACTCCAATGGGGAATCCTCCCTTATTTGAAGGAACAAACTCACTATTTAACGGATTTTCAAAATATGAACTTGGTGTATACCCATCCGGACACGCAGGATGTGGATTCCTATATTTTCTTATGGTGAAAGACAAATGGTACAAATGGATTATTTTCTTTTGCCTTGCTATAGTAATTGTTACATTGTTTTTTGCACATGCACATTACAGCATAGATATCCTGTCGGGACTCATATTCGCATATGCCATTTATTCTTTTGGGGAAAGGCATCTTAAAATGTTTAAGCTGGACAGTAAGTGACAAAGGCCGGCAACTGGCCTCAAACATCCTCTCCGGAAATTAGCCACGCCCATTATCCCGGGTTATTGCTGCCATAAATAAGGTGGAATTTTGTAACCA
>Ga0208980_10000813_pt1 | contig 18243 bp, 21 predicted proteins | sample WetSurMetagenome_3_FD_187993 | JGI IMG/M metagenome (GOLD analysis project Ga0208980, IMG submission 187993) | Wetland microbial communities from Twitchell Island in the Sacramento Delta, sample from surface sediment Aug2011 Site A1 Bulk (version 2) | ecosystem: Environmental > Aquatic > Marine... | reverse complement strand
CAGGCAAAATAATTTTGAGCTTTCAAATCCTGCTATTCCTTAAAGCCGTTAAACATAAGTAACCGTTTTAAAAGATTTTTAATTAATTTTGCCATCCCACATTCACACTGACTTCGCCCGGGTGGCGGAACAGGTAGACGCGCTGGTCTCAAAAACCTGTGAGCGAGAGCTCGTGCCGGTTCGATCCCGGCCCCGGGTACATACAAAAGCCAATCACGCCTCTGGCGTGATTGGCTTTTCAGTTTTAAGTGTTTAATGTTGAATGTTGAGTGGGGGTTTTATAGATTTCTTCAAGTTATGTTGTAACTTTATAAGACTTATTGGTGATCGCCAATATTTAATACTTTGAATGATATGAAACCTACCGAAGATCTCATACATGAGCACAAAGCGATCAAAGTAATGCTCGGTATCATGAAAAATATTGCAGATGATATTAGTGACAACAAGGGCGTTGATGCCGAAGATATAGAGCGGATTGTCGACTTCCTGAGAACATTCGCCGATAAATGTCATCACGGCAAGGAAGAAGATGCCTTGTTCCCTGCCCTGGTTGCCGCCGGTTTGCCTCAGAAAAGCGGGCCAATCGCGGTAATGTTGTACGACCATCTCCTTGGCAGGAATTATATCAATACCATTGAAACTGCTGTTAAAAATTACACGGCCGGGCAGTCCGACCAGCCCATTGCCGATGGCCTCCTAAATTATGTGGACCTCCTCAGGGGCCATATCCTAAAAGAAGAAAGCATCCTGTTCCCGATGGCGGACAGGATACTGAGCGAAGAAACGCAGGAACAGATTGCCGGCAGGTTTGAAATCATTGAGGAAGAAGTGATCGGCCATGGAATTCACGAAAAATACCATGACCTGCTGGAGGAACTGAGAATGAAATACAGCAATGTTAAGTGATCTAATTTATTGTTTATCCATTATATGCCAGATAAACTTCCACATCCTGATCAAACAGGATATTAATGGTTACGAAAGATTTTTACGTGTATTCGGCTATAAGAAATTATGGTCGATGAATTTTTTAAACTCGGATTTGTACTGTTCACTCACCGGAATATAGGTGTTCCCGTAAAATACGATCCTGTTCCGCTCAATGGTGGTCACTTTCCGGAGGTTGACGATGTATGAACGGTGAACTCTCATAAACCAGGAGGGCAAAAGGTTTTCCAGGTTCTTTAACCGCAGCAGTGTCATTATGGGTTTCTCGTTGTCCAGGTAGATTTTCACATATTCGCTCAGGCTTTCAATGAAATCAATGTCCTGCAGATTTACCCGCATGATCTTTCCGTCAGAATTCACAAACACATGATCAGGCAGTGACTGGTCAACCGGCTTGTCCTGGTACTGCGAAATCACTTTTTGCGCTTTATTGGCTGCCCTGAGGAAATCGTCGTAGGATATTGGCTTAAGGAGATAATCGATCGCATCCACCTTATAGCTCTCCACCGCGTATTGGCTGTAAGCGGTGGTGAAGATGACATGGGTGCCGGGAGGAAGCGTCTTTGCAAAATCCATCCCGCTCATCTCCGGCATGTTGATATCGATGAAAAATAAATCGACCTCCTTTGAAGCCATCATCTCCATGGCCTCAAAGGCATTGAAACATTCCCCTGAAAGCTCCAGGAACGGGGTTTTCCGGATATAATCAGCCATTTGTTTCAAAGCATATGGCTCGTCGTCAATGGCCAGGCATTTTATTGTCATTCAATGGGATTTTAATGTTTACTTCATAGCTTGAACCTGTTTCGATTACGTCAAAAGTGTAATTTTTACCATAAACAAGGTCCAGCCTCTTTCTGGCATTGTTCAGCCCAATCTTTTCAATTCCGTTATTTTGCTGCGTAAGGGCGTTCTCACTGTTCCTGATGTTAAAATGCAATGAATCTCCTTCTATCGCTAAGAAAATGTGAATGAACGATTTACCGGTAGCTAAAATACCGTGCTTGAATGAATTTTCCACAAAAGTTATAAATAACAGCGGAGGAAAAGTGATTTGCGGAATAATATCCGGGTAATGAAATACGATCTCGACATTTTGATTTACCCGGATCTTTATTAATTCGATATAATCCTTCAAAAAACTGATCTCTTTCTCCAGGGTATAATGATCATTTTCATAAAGCAGCACGCGCATCAGCTTTGATAATTTCACAATGGAATTTTTTGCGATCTCATGGTCATAATCGACCAATGCATGGATATTGTTGAGGGTGTTCATTAAAAAATGGGGGCTGATCTGATGCTGCAGGAGGGCGAGTTGGTTTTGAAGGTTTTCCTTCTGAAGTTCCTCGTAATTCCTTTTTTCCTGGAACCAGTCGAAGGTGATCTTGATCGCATTATTCAACCCGATGACCAGTATGGAGAAAATCGAATTATAGAAAAAAGCATTCAACACCCGCATCAGGTCCTGTCTTCCCTGTAGGTTGGGCGGAGGAGGGATTTGTATAGCCTTAAACAGCATTGTCTGAAAAGAACTGAGAAAACTTAACAGCAGTATGACGATCCCGGCATACAGGAAATACCGTACATAGCGTTTCTCCCTGAAAAATCTGAAAAACAGGAAATTATTCAAAAGAAAAACCAGGAAAAATGGAAATATCCTCCATTCTTCTTGTGCAACCCTCACCCAGTCAATCCTGTTTCCACCCGTTGAAAGCAAAATCGGGAAAGTGAAGACCATGATCCAAAAGATCAGGTATATGATTCGCTCCCTTGTATTCTGTGTATTCATTGACTTTAATATCCAGCAATTTACAAAATTATTCCGGCCGGGCTTTCTCAACAGGAAAGGATTAGCAGCCATTTCCTATTTAAACAGATAATCGGTATTTTCTATTTCCTGCATCGGGATCGGCTGGGAATACAAAAATGCGCCGGGAGGATCAAGGTAGCCCAGGTTGTCGGCAAGCGATACCAGCTGTTCCTTTTGCGCCTGGCTCATGGAGTTGTATACCTGTGAAAAATAAGTGGCATACAGGTAAATGATCTCCCCGTCAAATCTGCCATACTCTTCCGAAAGTGTATAGACTGCTGAACTATCTGCACTATTTCCTGCCAGGAATTTTCTCAGCTCCATGCTAATATCCTCGCGGGAACCGACCAGGGCATTCAGCGATTCCTTCTGCAAATTGACCAGTCCTGTGATCAAACCCGATTGTTCCGGGGTCAGGATTTTAAGGAAGTCCTGTCCGGCGGTGGCGGTCAACTGCTCGTTGATGGTATAGTTGGGATTGCCCATGGCCGGCCAGTCCTTCAGGTAGAACGATCCGAAGTAGGTGCCCTGCCGCTCCGGGCAGAAATATACATCTGCCGCAACCGATCCGGCATACCAGGCATAGATCTCACTGGCATAAGTCATCACAGCTACGTTTGCATCATGCGGAAGATTGAGGCCTTTCAGCGGATCCTCGAGCGTATTGTCCCAGTTGCCGATACCGTTCAGGCCTTTCAGCGCATTGAGCTGATCCAGTTGGCCACTTGAAAGGGAACTGATCACCTGGCCGAAAATCTCAGCCCGCCGGAAGCTGATCTGTCCATCGATCTTATAAAGGTCTGCAGAGTAATCTTTCACGGCTTCTTCGTCCAGCCCGGTGGTGCCGGCAGGGAGGTCATTCTCGATCAGTCTGCGGAACGCATCGCACAAAGGGAATCTTTTATAGGCGTATTCATTGATCATTTCGACCTGCTCGTTGGCGCCATCCACAAAAAGCTGGATCTGATTTTCGTTCAGAATGTTAAGTACATTGAAGGCGATGATGGTCACAAAGCTGGTGTTATGCCCGAGCTCCGTCGGATCGTTATCGCGCAGATACTGGAATCCGCTGTAATCGGCTACTTTTCCTGGCGGGAGGAATGTCTGCGAGCCCAGGCTCCCGGTCATAAATCCCAGGGCATCAAAAGAGATCGTGTTCCGCTGGGCTTCGTCTGACAGGGTTTGTTCCATGGTATATTTATCATTGTTCGGCGGAACAGGGTCTTCTGTGGTATCTTCCTTTTTACATGCAGTATAAAGGACCAGGGAAGTAAGAAAGAGCATAATCAATCCTGTAATAACAGCATTCGTCTTCAAATTGCTTTCAGTTTTCATATTCAGTTTGAATTTAAGTGATTTACATTCATTGTTGATTTTCATTTGTCATTTCTTGAATACCAGACGGTCATGCCTGCACTATCAAGGGTAATATCCTTGATGGCATCCAGGAACACCTCCATGTCGACTTCTTCCGCTGGAACCGTCACTTCAACCTTTTCCGAAAGTGCATAGACCGTCAGAATATAATCTTTCCTTCCTGGCCCCTGCGAACAGGGCGGAGCATATTCCAGGCGGCCATTCACGCTGTTAGTGCCAGGGGTTCCGATGCCGGTCACATTTTTTGGAAGGGCATATACATCGGGAGGGATATCGTATATAATCCAGTACCAGTGGATATCAGTCGGAGATGCCTCATGGTGCATCAGTAGTGCAAAATATTTAGTATCAGCAGGATATCCGTTCCATTCCAGGGGCAACGTGGAAGCCGCTCCATCGCAGGTATATTCAACCGGCAGAAGGCTGTCCGGACCTATGGCAGGGCTGGTTAGTACGAAAGTATTCGTAGGAGATGGAGTCCCGCTTTCTTCCTTTTTACATGAATTGAAAGTGAGAATTCCTGCTAAGATCAGTATGCCGCAGATCCGCAAATCTGAAACAAACCCGGAGTTATTTCCTATTATCTTGTACATACATTAATATCTTCTTTCAGGATACAGGACAAATGTATACCCCGGAAGACTTAGATTCCAAAAATTTTCAATGGTTGATTCGCTGCTATCAGCAGAAAGGGGGATTTATTCAGCAGGGGATTCCCGGGTTCCGGGTTCCGGGTTCTGAATTCTGGGATGGTACTTTTCAGGGATATAGGCTTCTCCTGGTGGTTTTACTTCCCGGATAGATATTTTGCCAATTCCTTCTGCAGTTCCTCACCATGCAGGTTTTTGGCAAGGATGATGCCGTTGCCGTCAATCAGTAGGTTGAAGGGCAGTTCCTGCAGATTGTAAAGCTTTGCTACCGGGGAACTCCAGAATTTAAGGTCACTCACCTGGATCCAATCCATGCCGACCTTATTGATCATACTTTCCCAGTTGGCCTTTTTGGAATCCATTGATACACCATATATTTCAAAACCTTTGCCCTTGGTGAAGCCGGCGTTTTTGTATTTCTCATATAATTCAGCCAGTTCGGGCTGCTCCTTGGCACAGGGTGCGCACCAGGTCGCCCAGAAGTCGAGCAGCACCATTTTTCCTTTTAATGAAGACAATGCAATTGTATCCCCTGCCGGTGAGGGAAGCCTGATCTCCGGTGCCCTGTTTCCGATTTCAGTTCCAATAGTCTGGCCAACTAAGCTCATGGAATAGAAAAGAAAAGGCAAAAATATGATATAGTATACTTTATTCATTTTGCATTTTTCAACCTTCAACCTTCAATCTTCAACAGGGTATCCTTTGTCGATCCAGTCAACCTTGACATTTTGAGGCAGGTTCAATAATTTATGGTTCTTGAACTGCATTTTGTTTAAAAGATCGAATGCCGGCCTGATATTAGGGCACCTGCTGAAGGGACAGCATCCGCAATAAATGACGATGCTGGCGTCTTTCGGCAATTTTTCAAGCTGTGCCTTGAAGCTGTCCAGGTTCGCTTTCTCCATGGTAGGGCCGATATAAATAGAGTTTTTGATCACGGCCTGCGGGCCAATGCAAAAAATGAACGGCTGAGGGGCATGAACATCATTGATCGTTTTTGCCAGGTCGGCAGGATTCAGCAGCTGTGCCTGGGTCCAGGGATCTTTTTGGCTTGTCGCCGGGCCTTGACTGCATGCAGTGAAAGATGCCATTAATGCAAATAAAATAATAATCGGAAGTTTTAGTTTCATTGATATTTGATTTTATAGTTTATCATTAGTGTTAGAAGTAAGAATCAATCGATCCTGTAATTTGAAATTAAAGGATTTACAAAACTACAGGTTATTGCTACACCTGTGTTCGTTAGCGAATAATAAACTTCTATCTTTTCCGGTCATAAGTACCCGAATTTATCCAATCTTGCTGATTTGCTGGAGCAGTTCCGGCTTCCTGATCCGGATGAGACGGCCTTCAAGGTCCAGGATGCCCTCTTCTTTAAATTTAATGAGGACCCGCGTGGTGCTCTCCCGGGCCATGCCTATCAGGTCTGCAAATTCCTGGCGGGTGAACGGGATCTCAAATTCCGTACTTTCATAAATAAACTTCGAGAAGTATAAGATGGCATCCGCAACCCTTCCGTAGGTCTTTTTTTGCGCCTGGCTCATAAAGCGATGGAAATTATTCAGGCTGTCGCGGCTCACCGAAACCAGGATTTCATAAGCAAAATTCCCGTTCTCCCGGATCAGGTTGGTGAAAACATTCAGGTCGATGTAACAGACTTTGATATCTTCCAGCGCTGCATAGGAGTAATGATTGATCCGGTCGCCGAACAGGGAAGACATACCCAGGTAGGAGTATTTTTTTACGATCTGGAGGATCTGCTCCCTGCCATCGCCGGTTTTGATGTACTCTTTGACCAGCCCTGACTTAAGGTAGATGATGTGGGAGATCATGGTACCTGCATGAACAATGATGTCTCCTTTCTTAAAATCAATCTCAGCCCTGTTTTCATCGATCCTGTCAATCTCATGCAGATTCAATACCGCAGCGGCGCAGGATTTCTCCTTGCAATCCTGGCAACTGATCCTCTCTTCATGGGCTGCTGAAAATATCCCTTCTTGTTGCAATTCCTTCGTTTTAAATTTCTACAAAGATAGGGAATAATAACTCATTCATGTGATAAATATCACATTGTTGAGTGTTAATTATCACATTAATTTCCTGTTATTCATTTCACAATCGCTCTACATTTGCAGGCACATATCTAATTATATTAATATTTCAAATAGTTTTAAAATGACTACGGAAATTGAAGCCCAGGTAAAAGAATTGCAACTGAAGATGAATAAAATGGAAGCAGGGACTAAAGACCAGCTTTCCATGGTAGTTTTCTCCGGTGAACTGGATAAAATACTGGCGGCCATGATCATTGCGACAGGTGCCGCAGCCTATGATATGAAAGTCAAGCTTTTCTTCACATTTTGGGCTACTGCATCATTGCGCGACCCAAATAAAAAAATTAAAGGAAAGAATCTGATGGAAAAGATGTTCGGTATGATGCTCCCCAAAGGCACGGGCAAAGTGAAGTTATCCAAAATGAATATGTGCGGGATGGGCACTTCAATGATTAAAGGCATCATGAAGAAACATAAAGTGGCATCACTTGAAGAAATGTTCAGGACAGCCGGAGAAATAGGTGTCGAGATCAGCATATGTGAAATGTCAATGAACCTTATGGGATTCAAAAAGGAAGAAATGATCGATTACCCGGGGATGACTATCTGTGGTGTGGCAACTTTTCTTTCAGATGCGCAGGAAAGTAAAATACAATTATTCATATAAAACAAAATAAAAATGACTACTGAAGAACTTAAAAGACTGAAATCGGATACGATCGTGGATGCCCGTGGAACTGCATGTCCTGGGCCGTTACTGGCAGCAAAGAAAGGAATTGGAGAAATCAACTCAGGGGAAATCATGGAAATCTACTCTTCTGATGAAGGAACCAAGAACGACATTCCGAAATGGTGCCAGAAAATGACCCACGAATTTCTGGGGATCGTTGAAGAGGATAGCTACTCAAGGTTATTTCTCAGGAAAGCTTAATGTAACACTGTTCTTTTCAGAACTGTTCCGATAATACTCAATGTTCTAATTATCAGTATAGTGATCAGCATTAAGACTGTTCACAGGCAAGAGTAATGTCCAATAATAACTGAATAACATTCAACCATGGGAAGTAAAAATGCCCGTCCAAAGATCCTGGTCTTTTCAACCGATAAAATTTCTGATCCGGGAATAGATCAGGCCGGTCTGCGCAAAATCCATTATTCACCGGCAGTTTATGTGATAAGCCTGCCCTGTTCCTCCGGTATCAAGCCCCGGTGGATCCTACATGCATTCAAGCAGGGATTCGACGGGGTCTTTATTGCTGCCGACGGGCATGAATGCTCTTACAGCCCGGCCTGCCCGGTACTGACTAATAAGATCATCGAAGAATCGCAGGCTTTGATGAAGGAAAACAACATCAATCCGAAAAGGATCAGGATGGCGGCAATCTGTTCAGTATGTGCAGAGCCTTTTGCCAACCACATGAACAATTTTTCCAAAATTTTAGCCGAACTGGAATCATGAAAGAAGAGAAAACATATGATACCCTTGTGATCGGGGGTGGAATAGCCGGACAGGAAGCAGCATTGAACCTGGCCAACATGGATTACCGTGTGCTGCTGGTTGATAAGGCCCTGTCCATCGGCGGGAAAATGATCCAATTGAGCAAAGTATTTCCTACACTTGATTGTGCAGCCTGTATCACTACGCCCAAAATGTCGGAAACAGCCCGGCATCAGAATATCACCGTTCTTTTGAACAGCGAAATAGAAAGTGTCCATAAGGTAAACGGGCATTTTGAAGTCAACGTCTCAAAACATCCCCGATATGTAATCCCTGAATCCTGCACCGGTTGCCAGGAATGCGAACAGGCATGTCCGGAAGTCAGGCCTGATGAATACAATCAAAACCTGGCCGGAAGGAAGGTTGCTTACATCCCGTTCAGCCTGGCAAACCCGCGTATTGCCGTAATCGACCGGCAGCATAGCTCTGCGCCATGCATTGCGGCCTGTCCGGGTGGCGTAAAGCCTTACGGCTATATTTCCCTTGTAAGGAACGGCCAGTATGAAGAAGCCATGCACCTGCATATGGAAGATATCCCTATACCAGGCAGCCTGGGCAGAGCGTGTTACGCCCCGTGCCAGGGCGAATGCACCCGGTCTAGCCTGGAAGGGTCTGTAGATATCCGCAGGATAAAAAGATACTTTGCCGAAGATTATTATAACAAATACCCTACAGCACCGACAAGGGCCATCGAAAATAAAAGCGGGAAGCGGGTTGCCATCATCGGTTCTGGACCTGCGGGCCTCACCGCGGCCTATCATCTGGCACTGGCCGGCCACAAGGTGAAGATCTTTGAAGCAGCGCCGCAAGCCGGAGGAATGCTGAAATTAACACTGCCGGAATACAGGCTGCCGAATGCCGTCGTAAACCGCGATATTGAAAACATCACCTCACTTGGAGTCGAGATCGTGTGCAACCAGCCGGTGCATAGCCTGGCTAAGTTGAAAGAGCAGCATTTTGACGCGGTGTTCATCGCCGTTGGCACACATAAAACCAGCAAACTGAACATCCCCGGCAGCGATAACCGCGAGGTGGTCTCCTGCCTGGATTTTCTGCGCGACTGCAAGATCGGCCAGAAGCCGGATCTGAAAGGAAAGAAAGTAATGGTCATCGGCGGGGGAAATACCGCGATGGATTCTGCACGGACGGCTTTGAGGCTAGGCGCTTCAAAGGTTTCCATTATTTACCGCCGCTCCCGCAACGAAATGCCGGCATGGAAGGAAGAGATCAAAGAAGCGGAAGAAGAAGGCGTGCAGCTGTTATTGCTTCGGAACCCATTGAGGTTCAATGTTGTGGACGGAAAAATCAAACAGGCTGTCCTGGTTAAAATGGAACTGGGTGAACCCGATGCCGGCGGAAGAAGAAAACCTGTCGAGGTTAAAGGATCAGAATATAATGAAGATGTTGATTTTGTTATTGAAGCTATCGGTCTGTCACCATCAACTTCTCCTTTTATCAAAGAACTCGAACTTGAAAAAGACGGCAGGATCAAAGCCGACAAAGACACCCTGCAGACGGTAACTCCCTGGATCTTTGCCGGCGGCGATGCCGTCAGCGGTTCAAGTACGATCATCGAAGCCTCAGGACAGGGGAAAAGGGCAGCTTTCTACCTGGATAAATACCTGCAGGGCAAAGAGTTGAGTGACTTTGCATTTGGTGACAAGCTGCCTGCGGTTGACAAGCAGCAAATTCTTTCACGCCCGGATATCACTTTCAAACCGGCCATGGACGAGAAGATGCGCCCGGTAGCCGAAAGGATCAGGGATTTTAAAGAAGTTGAGCTTACTTTTTCTGAAGAAGAAGTTCACCAGAGCTCAAGTCGCTGCCTGGATTGCAGCAACTGCCGGGAATGCCACCAGTGTGTATCCGCCTGTCCTGCCATGGCGATCGATTTTTCCCAAAAGGAAGAAAAGATATCCGCCACAGCCAGCAGCGTGATCGTGTCCTCCGGATTCAACCTGTTCGACCCGGAAGGAAAGCCCCAGTATGGCTCCTCGAAATATGCCAATGTCATCGATGCCCTCCAGATGGACAGGCTGATCGCCCCTACCAGGCCTTTCAACAATGTGCTCAGGCCGGGCGACGGTAAGGTCCCCGCTAATATTGCTTATATTCTATGCACCGGGTCGAGGGATTCCAGCCTGGAGAATTACCGCTCCTGCACCCTTGCCAATGCCAACAACCCGATATGTTCGCAAATATGCTGTATGTATTCCATCAAACAGGCCCAGCTGCTTATGGGGGCACTGCCTCTGGCGGACATTACGATCTATTATATGGATATCCGTGCCTTCGGCAAGGGATACGAGGAATTCTTCCAGCAATCCAAATCGATGGGTGTCAGCTTTGTCAAAGGCAAAATTGCCAGGATCCGCGAAAAGGAAGACAACAGTGGCGATCTTGTCCTGCGGTTCGAGAATATAGAGACCGGCCAGGTGAAAGAAGTAACACATGACCTGGTTGTCCTGTCAGTTGGCGTAAAGCCGAATAATGAGATCACAAAAGCCTTTAAGAACGCGCTTTTGGAACTGGATGAATTCCAGTTCATCAAACAGGTCGATGTTCTGGCGAGCCCGGCAAAGACTTCCATCGAGGGGGTTTTTGTCGCCGGTACTGCCGCAGGGCCGATGGATATCCCGGATTCTATTTTGTCGGCAGGATGCGCCGCGAGTGAAGTTGCAGCTTACTTAAGTTCCCATTAGCCCCTCCCCCGGCCCCTCCCCATTCGGGGAGTGGGGTGTGGAGCAAAATGAAATAATATGAAAGATCAAGAAAAACAGAAAAAAGAAAGGATTGGAGTTTACATCTGTCATTGTGGCGGAAATATCTCCGATTATGTTGATGTCGCCCAGATCAAGGATCTTGTAAAGAATGAAGAAGGCGTTGTGGTGTCGAAAAACGTCATGTTTGCCTGCGCCGATTCCAACCAGAAAGAAATGATCAAGGACATCGAAGAGAATAAGCTCGATGGTATCGTGGTGGCTTCCTGTTCACCGAAACTCCACCTGCATACTTTCCGGAATGTGGCTTTGCGGGGAGGTATCAATCCATACAATTACACCCAGGTCAATATCCGGGAACAATGTTCCTGGGCTCATTCCGACACACCGGTTGAAGCCAGTGAGAAAGCGGCGGGGCTGATCCGGGCAGGCATCAGGAAAGTATCCTATTCGGAAGCACTGGAGAACATTGAAGTCAGTTCGACCAGGGCAGTAGTTATCATCGGGGCCGGCGTTTCAGGGATGCGGGCTGCTATCGACCTGGCAAAAATGGGCAACCAGGTCTATCTTATCGAAAAAGAGAATTCTGTCGGCGGGAACGTCGGCAAGTACAAGGAATTGTTCATCACTGGGCAAACCGGGACATCCATCGTGGAAAACCTGCTTGCCCGGATCAAATCTTTAAATAATATCACCCTTTTCACCAATGCCACTGTGGATAAAGTTTCCGGTAGCCTGGGGAATTTCCTGGTCAATGTTAAAACAGGGGAAGAAATCCTCAGCCTGAAAGCAGGAGCTGTGCTGGTTGCAACCGGTTTTGATTCCTACCAGCCAAAAGAGGGAGAGTACGGGTATGGACAACATCCTGAAGTGATCACCCTTCCGGAATTCCGCCAGCTGATCGACAATGATTCCGGGAATCTGATGGTCAGCAACAAAAAGATCAAAAGCATCGCTTATATCTATTGTGTCGGCATGAGACAAACCAAAGGGGAGCATAAATACTGCTCCAGGACTTGCTGCACGACGGCTATCCATAGTTCGCTCCTTCTTCATGATAAATATAAAGATATCCAGGCTTACCATTTGTACCGGGATATCCGTACTTACGGCAAACAGGAGATCCTGTACGAGAAATCTTCCAAACACGGGGACATCTACCTGAAATTCGATGAAAAAAACCCGCCGGTTGTCGAAAAATCAGGTAAAAGGCTTTTAATTAAAGTCAAAGACGAATTGACGAAACGCCAGGAAATGGAACTGGAAGCTGACCTGGTGGTACTTGTTACCGGCATGGTTCCGCAAAGCGACAGCAGCAAAATTTCGGAATTATTGAAAATACCGGTTGGCAACGATAAGTTTTTCAATGAGATACATCCGAAATTGAGACCGGTGGAAACGGTCATCAACGGGGTATTTTTAGGAGGATCCTGCCAGGGGCCGAAGAATATCTCCGAATCGGTCCAGTCAGCGCTTTCCGCAGCTGCCAAGATCAACTCGCTGACCAAGAACCCGACCATTCAACTGGAACCCATCATCGCCCGGGTCAATTTTGAAACCTGCACCTGGTGCGGCAAATGTGCCGAAGTCTGCGAATATGATGCCATCCATCCTCTGGAGATGTTCGGGAAAACCGTCGCATCGGTCAACGAAGCCGTTTGCAAGGGATGCGGCATCTGCGCCCCGGTTTGTCCCAATGATGCCATCGACATTGCCCAGTATTCCAATAAAGAAATTGAAAGCATGATCGATGGGTTCATGGAAAATGTCGAATTGAAGAAAGCCGAACAAACAATAGCGGAAGGTATGGATGAAACCAGTATCCTTATGAAGGACATGCCGCAGATCTGGAGGCAGATCAGCGCTTCCCTGGAAAATGAATCGAAGACCATTCCAGCCCTAGCGAAAGAACTGGACATCAATCCGGAGCACATCACCTATCACCTGATGACCATGAATAAGTACAGTCTTGTGGAAGCCGATGGCCTTGATGACAACGATGAATATTATGCCTACAAATTAAAGAACCATGTCGAGAATTGATCCCACATTTGCATCAGAGATAAAGAAATACGGGGCAAAGGATTTCAGTGCCTGCTTCAATTGCGGCAACTGCACCGCTGTCTGTGGCCTGACTGATAAGAATGCCAATTTCCCCAGGATGTTCATCCGGCAGGGAATGCTTGGCCAAAAGGAAGAGATCCTCCAGAGCAAGGAACTGTGGCTGTGCTATGCTTGCGGCGACTGTTCCGAAACCTGTCCAAGGCAGGCCGGGCCGGGCGAATACATGGCCGCCCTTCGCCGGTACGCGATCGCCTCCTATGAACCTACGGGGATCACCAGGCTGATGTTCAGAAGCAACCCGGTATTTATCGCCCTGACATTGCTTTTTGCTGTCATCCTGGGATTTTTCCTGTTCACCCTGAAACCTGATCATGAAGTTTCACGGTGGTTGTTCAACATTCTTCCATATGCCGTCATTCACAACATGGGTATTGTCATCTTCAGCCTAACAGGGCTTTCAATTCTCTGGGGATTGACAGCGATGTTTTTGAAGCTGAGAAAGAACAGTAATAAAGAAGAAAAGAAATCCCGCAACTGGTGGAAATCCTTACTTGGGTTAGGCACTGAAATTGCAACTTTAAATCGGTATAAGACCTGTGATGCAGAAGAAGATTCCTACTGGAAAGCAAAATCCTGGTACGTTCAGCCCTGGTTTGTGCACTGGTCGATCATGTGGGGTTTTATCGGTTTGTTGCTCGCTACCGTGCTTGATTTCATTCTTAAGGATCCCGAGGCAACTATCTGGTGGCCAAGCCGGATCCTTGGGACCATGGCAGGTATCCTGATGATGTACGGGACCAGTTTTGCCATCACCTACCGGTTGAAGAAGGTGACGAAAGCATACGCTCAAACCAGGCTGGCAGACTGGGTATTCCTCTGGTTCCTGTGGATTGCCGGGATCACCGGTTTCTGGATGGAAGTCTCGGTGGCTTTCCATGCGGATCTGATGTTGAATCACATTGTCTTCATAGCCCATACTATCGTCTCGATGGAACTTGTCCTGCTGTTTGCCTTCTCCAAGTTCGCCCATGCGATGTACCGGCCGTTGGCGCTGTTCTATTATTTCAAAGGCCAAACATCATAGAAATAATTCGGATGCGTACCTATTCATTCAAATTCCGGGTGCAACGATCCCTGCTTTTAGTCGGCCACCCCGGACTGCCTGGTGAAGATCAGTTTTAACGCATAGAGCATCAAAAATAATCCGAATATCTTTTTCATCATATGCTCCGGCAGGTTCAAAGCGATCTTTGACCCAAAATAGCCGCCAATCATAAAGGTAGCTGCTATGATTAATGCATACCAGATGTTTACCTGGCCTGCTTTATAATAATTATATGCAGCAAATAAACCAATTGGTGGCAGCATCACCGCAAGGCTGGTTCCCTGGGCAAGGTGTTGATCAGCACCTAAAAACCATACCAGTGCAGGGATCATGATGATTGCCCCGCCGACGCCAAATAATCCCCCGAACACCCCTGCCATAAGGCCGATCAGGACTAAAATAATTATCGTCATCAAATTCATAGGCTGAAACTTATAAGGCTTAAATATAATCAATATTTATACAAAATAAAATTATAGTGATATTAAAGCGATTTAATATATAAAATATTATATCTTTGCACAATCAAAACATTATAGACATGGCAGAGCATTGCAGTACAAATGAAAAACCAAGGACCATCAGGGACTTTTTCAGATCATCTTATTTCTGGAGGCCATTCCTGGGGGTTGCGATTGGTGGACTAGGGGGGTTTTTATATTACTATTTTATCGGCTGTTCTTCAGGATCCTGCGCGATCACGAGCAATCCCTATATGAGTACCCTCTGGGGTGGCCTGTTCGGCTATTTCCTGGTTGGAAGCAGGTGCAGCAGGAAGTGTGTATAAATATATAAATAATTGACCTCACCCCCTGTCCCCCTCTCCTTGAGGAGAGGGGGAATAGGGGGCAGGGGTTAAAGGAGGTGAGGTTAATATGGAATCAAAAAACAACAAAGTAATCACCCTGACTAAAAGGGAATTCAAAGACAAGATATTTGATTATGCTTTCAGCAAGGAATGGAAGTATAAAGGGGATAAGCCTGCGGTGATCGACTTCTATGCCGACTGGTGCATGCCTTGCAAGATGGTAGCGCCTCTCCTGAATCAACTTTCATCGGAATATGATGGGAAAGTGAAGTTCTATAAGGTTAATACGGAAAAGGACCCGGAAGTCTCGAAAGTTTTCGGCATTTCAAGTATCCCGACCCTGCTTTTCATCGGCTCGACAGGAAACCCGATTGTAGTCAGAGGGGCCCAGTCGATCTCGTCGCTGAGGAAGAATGTTGAAAGGATCCTTCCGAAAGAAGGGAAGGAGAAGTCATTCATGCAGAGCCTGTTGTCGTTTAGCAAGAAAAGCTAAGTTTTAAAACGAATTCCTCCTTTTAATGACATGCGGATGACACGGATGCGACGGATTTACGTTACTTCTCTTCAAACTTCCTATTTGCAGACTTCCAATATTATTCCTACCTTTGCAGCCTCATTTTCCGGAAAAATCCCTTGGCTATGCCTAATGATAATAAGCTCGTAAGTATTTTCGGGGGCAGGGCGACTGCTTACCTGGCTGAGAAGATTGCTGAAAGTTACGGCATTGAGCTCGGCAAGACGGATATCCTGAATTTCTCCGATGGCGAGTTTCAGCCTTCTTTCGAAGAAAATATCCGCGGGCGCCATGTTTTTATCGTTCAGTCGACCTTCCCTCCGGCGGACAACCTGCTGGAGCTGCTGATGATGGTCGATGCGGCACGCAGGGCTTCCGCCAAGAACATCGTAGCCGTCATCCCCTACTTCGGCCTGGCCCGCCAGGATCGCAAGGACCGCCCGAGGGTAACCATCGCCTCCAAGCTGGTAGCCAACCTGCTCACCGCGTCAGGCGTTCAAAGGGTCGTCACCATCGATCTGCATGCCGACCAAATCCAGGGCTTTTTCGATGTTCCGGTCGACCACCTTTTTGCCTCCTCGATCTTTATCCCGTATATCAAGAAATTAAACCTTCCAAATCTTACCATGGCATCACCGGATACCGGCGGTACGCGCCGTGCTGCAGCTTATGCCAAGGTGCTGCATACCGACTTCGTGATCACTTACAAACAGCGGTCCAAGCCCAACCAGGTTGATAAGATGGCCCTCGTAGGGGATGTTAAGGGAAGAGATATCATCCTGGTCGATGATATCATCGACACCGGCGGTTCCATCACGAAAGCCGCACAGCTGATGATGGACAAAGGTGCGAACAGCGTCAGGGCAGTCTGCACCCACCCGGTATTCTCCGGGCAAGCGTATGAGAAAATCGAGAATTCACCCTTCGTTGAAGTGGTGGTAACTAATACGATCCCCCTTAAACAGAAGAGCAGCAAGATTACCGTCCTTTCCACTGCCGATCTCTTTGCAGAAGTGATCAAGCGAGTGGAAAACTACAAATCGATCAGCTCATTGTTTAAGTTTGACGAAAGCGAGAAATAGCCCCTACCCCTTCCCTCCCCCAACTGGGGGAGGGAGAAAGAAAGGGGGCCATAAATAACATTTTAACAATTTGACAATTTAACAGTTTAGCAATTTAACAATTTAACAATGAAAACAGTATCTATGAGCGGCTTTCCAAGAGAAAGCGTAGGGAAAAAAGATGCTAGGCGCCACAGGGCTGATGGAAAGATCCCGTGCGTCTTGTATGGCAATGAAAAGCAAATCCACTTCCTGGCTGACGAAAAAGATTTCGCCCAGGTCCTTTTCTCCCCCGACACCTATTTTATAAACCTTACCATTGAAGGTAAAAGCCATGACTGCGTGCTGAAAGACATCCAGTACCACCCGGTAAGCGACCATATCCTGCATGCCGACTTTTTTGAATTCAGCAAAGACAAGCTCATCACGCTGAGCATTCCCATACATTACGAAGGAGTAGCCCCAGGTATCATCAAGGGTGGACAGATCGTGAAGAAATTTCGTAAACTTACTGTGAAGGCCCTGCCGAAGGACATGCCCGATTTCATTAAAGTTGACATTAGCCATCTCGATATCAACGATAAGTTTCTCGTGAAGGAACTCGTGCAGGAAAATTATAAGATCCTTGAGAAGCAGGAAAGGTATATCGTGGCCATCAACCCGACCCGTCTCTCTGCTACCACCGAAGGTGGTGAAGGCGGCGAAGCCCCTGCAAAATAAGGCCTTTCTTTAAATAATGAAATACCTGATAGCTGGTTTGGGTAACATCGGCGATGAATATGCCAATACCAGGCATAACATCGGTTTCCAGGTGGTTGACGCCTTCGCCCGGTTATCAGGTGTTTCTTTTAATACCGGCCGCTACGCGGCTACCTGCAGGGTAAAAGTCAAAAACCACGAACTTGTGCTGTTAAAGCCTTCCACCTACATGAACCTGAGCGGAAAAGCCATCCGTTACTGGCTGGAGAAAGAAAAGATACCGGTGGAAAACCTGCTTGTCATCACAGATGATCTGGCTCTGCCGCCCGGACAGCTCCGTCTGAAGCTTCAAGGCGGCGACGGGGGCCACAACGGGCTTTACAGTATCATCGAAACGCTGGAGCGGAAAGAGTTTGCCCGCCTTCGTTTCGGAATTGGGAAGGATTTTCCAAAAGGTTACCAGTCGGATTATGTCCTGGGCCCGTGGACCCCGGAAGAAATGGAATGGGTGACCCCTAAAATCCTGGAAGCCGTGGAAGCGATCAAATCCTTTGTGACCTCGGGGCCGAATCTGACGATGACGAACTTTAATAAGTAATGATTCTCCTCCTGATAACGTCTGAAATTCCGTTTACAGGTATCCGCTCCTGCCCCATGCTATCCCTTTCCCTTATTGTCACGGTGTTATCCTCCAGTGTCTGGTGGTCAATCGTGATGCAGTATGGTGTTCCGATGGCGTCATGGCGGCGGTAGCGCTTGCCGATACTGTCCTTCTCTTCGTACTGGCACATGTAATCGAACTTCAGGCTTTCGAAGATCTCGCGGCCTTTTTCAGGAAGGCCATCCTTGGCAACCAATGGCAGCACGGCCGCTTTAATGGGAGCCAGGAACGGAGGGATGCGCATCACTACCCTCTCTGTGCCGTCTTC
>Ga0208980_10000812_pt1 | contig 18258 bp, 20 predicted proteins | sample WetSurMetagenome_3_FD_187993 | JGI IMG/M metagenome (GOLD analysis project Ga0208980, IMG submission 187993) | Wetland microbial communities from Twitchell Island in the Sacramento Delta, sample from surface sediment Aug2011 Site A1 Bulk (version 2) | ecosystem: Environmental > Aquatic > Marine... | reverse complement strand
CTAACAACGTTCGTGCCAAGGGTCCGAATTGTGACGGGGTCGGCAGCAACATCCTGTGCAGACAGCAAAAAAGTCTCGATGCGGGGCGGCGGCAGGGTGATGCAGCCGGGCCTCGCCGGGGCGGCGAGTCCGAAAGGCGGCGCGGTCGAGTCGGCGGGCCGGCGACGCCCGGTCAGCAGGGCCGGCTTTTTGACACTGGCCGACCAGAGCGGCCGACTGCCGGAAACGGCAGCGTTCCGTGGCCGAACAGACGGCGGAGCACCGGATCAGTCGTCGCTCAGGGCGAGGTGGCTGATGTCGCCGATCGGCCGGGCCGGCTTCTCCGGGTGGCAGTCCTCGAGCGAGCCCGTGTTGGGTGGCGCGACGCTGAGGTGCGAGGTGTCGATGGCGGATGGCGGCACTGTCGCGTCGTTCGCGAGGTTCGTGCCGGCCTGCGCGAGATCGAGGCCGCTGATGTCGGGCAACGGGACAGGCACCACGGGGCGGGCGCAGTCCGCGAGGCTCCCGGTCTGCGGCGCGGCCAGGGTCCAGCCGACGTCGTTCCCGGTCCCGGCCGGGGCCGCCACCGGCGGATCGGCCGTCGCGGCCGCCGGCGCAGGGGGCTTCGCGGTCGCCTCGGCCGGGCGGATGTCGACCAGGGCGCCGGCGTCGCGGAACCGGCCGCGCAGCTGCGCGGCGGTATCCACGTCCACCGCGCGCTTCACGCAGACCGGGTTGCCGCCGAACAGGCGGTCGACCTCGGCGGGCCCGAGGCCGAACAGCGCGGCGAGCCGCTCGCGGACCTGGCCAGGCTCGGCGTCGGGCAGGAGCGCGCCGCGGAAGTAGACGTCGAAGAGCGGTTGAGGCATCGGGGTCGCAGACCGTCGGCGGAATACCGCAAGGGAGATGCCGGCGCTCCCGGGACGGCCGGGAAGGCGCGCGGCGCCAGCGACGCCAGTATGCCGTCGGTCGTGACGACCGGACCAGAGGACAGCGAACGCGCGCGGTCCGGGAGCAGGACCGCGCGCCGTCTGGTTGCGTCAGGTCATTTCGCGAGCAGCTGGGCGAGCAGGATGCCGTCGCCCGGGAGCAGCTCGTGCCCGCTCGGCGCCGCGACCACGCGGGAGCGGCCACGCAGCGTGGGCACCTGGTTCATGTCCTGGCTGAACCCCGGGACCACGACGTCGCCGGCGAAACCGTCGGGCGTGGTGCGTATCACGGACACGTACTCGATGTCCGGGTGGGGCTGGGTGTTGAGCCAGTACAGCAGGCTGCCGGGGACCGGCGGCGCCAGGTCGACGAGCAGCGGCGCGGAGGCCTTGACCGTGTGATAGAGATTGCCGCCGAAGAAGTCCTTGAACCAGCCGATGGGGCCCGAGTCGTGGGTGGCGTCGAGGGCCTCGAGGGCGCGGGCCGTGCCGAGGTGCGGCGCGGCGATGGTGATCAGGCGCTGGACCTGGCCCACGCCGCTGCGCACCAGGGCGAGCCGGGCGACGACGCCGCCCGCGGAGTGCCCGACCAGCGTGACCGGCTCACCCGGGTGGCGCGCCTCGACCCCGCGCAGGGCCGCCGCCAGGTAGTCGGCCTGCACCGCCAGAGGGGCGATCGACGGCAGGGCGACCGTGTAGACGCTGTTACCTGCGTCTGCCGGCACGGGGGGCAGTGCTGCGGCGGGCACCACGGCGGCGAGGGGCCGCCACCCGTGAGTGGCAAGCACGGCGTTGACCCCGCTGGTGTCCCAGGAGTGGGCCGTGCCGAGGTAGCCGTGGACGAGCACGGCAACGTCCGCGCGGGCGGCGGCGGAACCGAGGAGGAAGAGGAGTCCGGCAAGGAGACGACGGGTCATGGCGCACCTCGCATGATGAGCATATTAGATAGTCCTAATATTAAGTCACGAAGGCATCGGACTCAAGGCCCAACCTGGGCCTCCCTGCGAGATTCGAGGGAAAAAGCGGGCGACGGGGCGCGCCGTGCGCGCCGCCGACCGTCAGATCTCGACCTGCGTCCCGAGCTCGATGACCCGGTTGCTGGGGATGCGGAAGAAGCTCATGGCGCTCTGGGCGTCGCGCGCCATCCAAATGAACAGCCGTTCGCGCCAGGCCGCCATGCCTGGCATCTTGGTCGGTATCAGGGTCTCGCGGCTCAGGAAGAACGAGGTCTCGAGCATGTTGAGCTCGTGCCCGCAGACCGCGCACTGGCTCAGCGCCTTCGGTACGTCCGGGTCCTCCTTGAAGCCGTAGTGGGCGATCACCCGGTAGAAGTTGTCGCCCAGGTCCCGGACCTCCACGCGCTCAGCCTCCCGGACGTAGGGCACGTCCTCGGTCCGGACGGTCAGGAACACCACGCGCTCGTGCAGCACCTTGTTGTGGTACAGGTTGTGAAGCAGGGCGTGCGGCACGCTGCGCCCCTGCGAGCTCAGGAACACGGCCGTGCCCGGCACGCGTATCGGACCGTGCTGCTTGATGTTCTCGAGAAAGAGCTCGAGCGGGATCGAGTCGTTGGTGAGCCGCTCACGCAACAGCTCCCGGCCCCGTTTCCAGGTCGATAGCACGGCGAACACGCCGGCCGCGACGAGGATCGGCAGCCAGCCCCCCTGCAGCAGCTTCAGCGAGGTGGCGCCGAAGAAGGCGAGGTCGATGAACAGGAACCCGAGGGCGACGACCAGCACCAGCCCGCGATGCCAGCGCCAGAGCACGATGGCCACGAACCCTGCAAGCAGGGTGTCGATGACCATGCTGCCGGTGACTGCGATGCCGTAGGCGGCCGCCAGGTTGCTGGACGACTGGAAGCCGAGGACGAGCGCTACCACCCCGACGAGCAGGAACCAGTTCATGAACGGGATGTAGATCTGCCCGATCGCGTGCTCCGAGGTGTGGCGGATCTCCATGCGCGGCAGGTAGCCGAGCTGCACCGCCTGCCGGGTGACCGAGAAGGCCCCGGAGATCACCGCCTGGGAGGCGATGATCGTCGCGGCCGTTGCGAGCGCCACCAGGGGGTAGATCGACCACTCCGGTCCCTGCAGGTAGAAGGGGTTGGCGACGGCGCCGGGCTCGCGGATCAGCAGCGCGCCCTGCCCGAAGTAGTTGAGCAGCAGCGCGGGCAGCACGAAGGCGAACCAGGTCAGGCGGATTGGCGCGCGGCCGAAGTGGCCCATGTCCGCGTAAAGCGCCTCGACGCCCGTCACTGCGAGCACGACCGCGCCCATCGCCAGGAACCCGATTCCCCGGTTCGCGGCGAAGAACTCGAAGGCGTATGCCGGGTTCGCGGCGAGCAGCACCTTGGGCGACTGGACGACGTTGAACACCCCGAGCACCGCCAGGGTCGCGAACCACATCACCATCACGGGGCCGAACAGCCCGCCGACGCTGGACGTACCCCGCCGCTGCAAGAGGAACAGGCTGACGAGCACCACCAGGGCCGTCGGCACGACGTAGGGCCGAAGGGCGGGGGTCGCCACCTGCAGGCCCTCGACCGCCGACAGGACCGATATCGCCGGGGTGATCAGGCCGTCGCCATAGAACAGCGAGGCGCCGCACAACCCCAGGGCCAGCAGCACCCACCGCAGCCGCGGCAGGTGCCGCGTCGCCCGATGCACCAGCGAGACCAGGGCCATGATGCCGCCCTCGCCGCGGTTGTCGGCGCGTAGGACGAAGGTCACGTACTTGAGCGAGACGACGATGATCAGTGCCCAGAACACGAGCGACAGGATGCCGAGCACGTTGTCCGGCGTCGGCGGCAGCGGGTGATGGCCGCCGAAGACCTCCTTCATCGTGTAAAGGGGGCTGGTCCCAATGTCGCCGTAGACGACGCCGAGCGCGCCGATGGCGAGTACCCGTGAGGGAGTCTGAGGATGGGGCGTCTGGTTCATGGGAGCGGCGGACCGGCGGAGCGAGCCCATGCCCTGTTCGCGGGGATGCTCAACTCAGGTTGCAGGTCGGTCCGGCATTGGCAGAAGCGTTCAACGGGGGTGCGATTTTCGCACTTGCAGCACGAAAAGCCATGATCTGGCGCCGGTAGCTGGCAATCAGTGCAGGGATCCTGACCGCTGGGTGCGGGTCTGCCGCATCAGCGGCAGCGAGGCGTGATGCTGTACGAGCACCCAGCCGGCCTGCTCCCGCCGGAACACGTTGGTGGCGATGACCCGGGCCCCCCGCCCGGCGTCGGGGTCGCCGCTGTGGATGTGCTCTGCCGTCACGTGCACGGCGAGGTCGCCGGATTCCACGGCAGAGACGCACTCCCAGGTGAGCCGCGGCGGCTGGGCTCCCCCGAGGATCTCCGACCAGCTCTGCAGCACGGCCTGCAGGCCCTGCAGCAGGGGGCCGCCGGGGTGGACGCAGGTGATGGGCTGCGTGGCAGACCAGACCCGGCGCATCGCCGCAGGGTCCAGCGCCGCGAAGGCCCGGTAGAAGGCCTCTTCGGCCGCATCGGGTGTGGCGAAGGCAGGGCTCATGTCGCGGCGCCGGCCGAGTCGAGCGCCTGTACCAGCGCGTCGCGCCGCTTCGCCCCCAGCAGTGCCCGCACGATGCGCCCCTCCCTCACGACGAACGTCATCGGCGTCGCGCGCACCCCGAACAGGTGCGCGATCTCGCGGCGTGCCGTCACGTCCACCTTGTATACGCGATCGCGCTCGCCGGCGAGGTGGTCGACGATCGGCGTCATGTCGCGGCAGGGCGGGCAGTGCTCGCTGTAGAAGTAGACGAGCGATGCCCCCTCGGGCACGTCGATGCCGGGAAGGTCCTCGCGCGCCGCGGCCACCGACCGGCCTATCGCGGCGTGGCCGAGCCAGTAGACGTAGGCCAGGTAGGCCAGCCAGAGCGACCCAACGGCGAGGGCGGCGTAGAGCAGGGCGTTCATCCTCGCGATCAGCGGCCTCCCGGTCGAGTGGGCCGAAGGGTACCAGCATCCCCCGCCGCGCGTCCGCCCCCTGCCGTGGAGAAAACCGGGGGTGGGGTCCATACTCGGACCCGTCGCAACGGAGGGACGGACGATGAAGGCAACACCGTGCAAGGTGCTCGGACTCGTGATCGCGCTGGCGGCGGGATCTGCCGTGGCGCAGGCGCCCTACGGCGAGGGGCCCTGGGGTGGGGGGCCGGGCGCCGGCGGTCCCGGGTATTTCGGTGGGCCGATGGGGCCCGTCAGCCGCGTCTGGCTGGACGTGGAGACCCAGACGGAGCGCGATCTGTTCGTGGTCGGGATTCGCTATACCGGCATCGCGCCCGAGGAGCTGAAGATCGAGCCGCAGGACGGCGACCTGCTGATCCAGGTCGAGCGCTCGACGCAGCAGCAGGGGCCGCAGGGCCGGATGTTCTCCGGCGGCCGCATGTCGCGGCGGGTCGGTCTGCCGGCCGGTGCCGACGTCTCGACGATGCAGCGTCAGGACGGGCCCGGCTTCGTCACGCTGTTCGTGCCGCGGCGCATGATGGGCCCGCGCTGGTAGAGGGAGACACCGCGATGCACGTGAAAGTCGACGTCGACATCACCCCGGAGGAAGTCCGGCGCCTCATGGGCCTGCCGGACGTGCACGGGTTCCAGCAGGAGATCATGGACCGCATCAAGCAGCAGATGCTTGCGGGCGCCGAGGGCTACGATCCGCTCACCCTGTTCCGGCCGTTCCTTGAGCAGACGGCGAGCTCGATGGAGAGCTTCCAGAAGCTGTTCGGTGGGCTCATGGCCGCGGGCACGGGGTCGGCCAAGGGCAAGTCGTAGGGCGGCCCGCCCGCCGGTGATCGCGCCTGAAGGCGCTCCTACCCGGTCGTCTGCACCGTCGGGAAGGAGCGGCATTCTTGCCGCGATCGATCGCGATCGATTCGGCCCGAATTCCGGATTTCCGCGTTCACCCGTACCGCCCCGACACGAACGGGTTGGTGCGCCGCTCCGTGCCGAAGGTCGATTCCGGGCCGTGCCCGGGCACGAACCGCACGTCGTCGCCGAGCGGGAAGAGCTTCTCGCGGATCGATCGCATCAGCTGCCCGAGATCGCCGCCGGGGAAATCGGTCCGCCCGATCGAGCCTGCGAACAGCACGTCGCCCACGAAGGCGAGCTGCGCGCCGGCGTGGTGAAAGACCAGGTGGCCGGGCGTGTGCCCCGGGCAGTGCAGGACCGCGAGCCGCTCGTTTCCGAAGGACACGCTGTCGCCGTCGCTCAGCCAGCGATCCGGCACGCAGGGCGCTGCCGTCGGCAGGCCGAACATCGCGGCCTGGTCGGGCAGCGCATCCAGCCAGTAGGCGTCGGCCGGGTGCGGGCCTTCGATCGGCACCGCATAGTGCTTGGCAAGGGCGCCCGCCGCACCGACGTGGTCGAGATGGCCGTGGGTGAGCAGCACCCGCTCCACGCTCACCTGCTCCCGCGCGATCACGCGCGCGATGCGGTCCAGGTCGCCGCCCGGGTCGATCACCGCCGCGCGGCCGGTCTGCTCGCACCACACCACCGAGCAGTTCTGTGCGAAGGGGGTGACTACGACGGTGGCGTGGCGCACGGTGTCCTCCGGTGCGGTTGACTGGTCGCTGCAAAGCCAGGATTGAGCCACTCTTCGATCTTCTCCGTGCCCCTGCGTCTCTGTGCTGCAGAGCACCGGATTCAAAGCGGCGACTGGCCCATCAGGTAATCGACGACGCGGCGCATGCCGAGGCTGCCGTCCTCGAGCATGATCTCGAGCGGCGTGTGCCCGCCGAAGCGCAGCTGCGGCGTGGTGACCCAGACCTCGGCCGCGACGCTGCTGTGCGGGAACAGCTGCGCTACCGCGGCGCTGATCGCCAGCAGCAGGCGCGCTCGCGTGTAGACGTCGCCGGTGTCGGGCAACGCGGCGCCGAAGCGGCAACGGTTCAGCTCGCGGCGGTGGGCCGACGGGTCGAGCCCGAGCAGCACGGGCTGCTGCGCCGCGGGCACGCCCCAGGCGGTCAGCAGGCGCATGACCGCGCGCGAGAGGTCGACGTGCTCCTCGGTCGTGTGGGGCATGGTCAAGACCAGCGATCCGGCGGCCGGGCTGCCGTACGCTCGATCATAGCCGCTGGCCCGACCGGCGTCGGCAGGCGCGGCCGACGGTGCGCCGGGGCGGCCCGGATCGCGCCGTGCGGAGAGAAAAATTCCTTTTGTGGCGCGGGGCTTGGTTGCTAATATCCGCGCGCGCAATTCGCTGTCGGGGTTGCGGGCATCAATCGTTAATTTTGTAGGAAACTGCAACATGTCCGAGAAGATCACCGGGACCGTTAAATGGTTCAACGACGAGAAGGGCTATGGGTTCATTGCCCAGGAGAACGGTCCTGATGTGTTTGTTCACTTCAGCGCCATCGGGGGTCAGGGTCGCCGCACCCTCAAGGATGGCGAGAAGGTGAAGTTCGTTGTCACCCAGGGGAAGAAGGGCCCCCAGGCGTCGGAGGTCGATCGGCTGGATTGATCGCCAGTCCGAGCGTCTGACGGATTGCAACAGGAAGGCGGCACGGTTCACCGGCCGCCTTTTTTGCTGCCCGAAGAAAACCCGTGCTGAGCTACCGCCACGGTTTCCACGCCGGCAACGCCGGCGACGTCCTCAAGCACGCCGCCCTCGCGGCCGCGCTGTCGCTGCTGACACGCAAAGACAGGCCGCTCTGCTACCTCGAGAGCCACGCCGGCGCAGGGCGCTACGACCTCGCCGCCGCGCGGGCGCAGAAGACCGGCGAGTACCGCGCGGGCATCGGCCGGCTCTGGGACCGCGCCGACGCCCCCGCGGCGCTGGCGCCCTACCTGCAGGCGGTGCGCGCCGAGAACCCGGACGGGGTGCTGCGGCGCTACCCCGGCTCGCCCGCCGTCGCCGCGACGCTGCTGCGCCCGGACGACCGGCTGGTGCTGATGGAGCTGAACGCCAACGACGGCGAGGCCCTGCGCGCCGCCTTCCACCACGACCACCGCGTCGCCGTGCACCGGCGTGACGGCTACGAGGGCCTGGTCGCGCTCGTGCCGCCGCGCGAGCGGCGCGGGCTCGCGCTGGTCGATCCGTCGTACGAGGTCGAGAGCGATTACGACGACGTGGTGACGGCGGTGGCCGCTGCGCACGCGCGCTGGCCCGGCGGTGGCTATGCGATCTGGTACCCGCTGCTCGAGGGCGGACGCGCGAAGCGGCTCGAGCGCGCCCTGGCGGGCACGGGCCTGCGGCGCATCCTGTGCAGCGAGCTCCGGGTCGATCGCCGCGACGGGCCGGGCATGAAAGGGGCGGGCATGCTGTGGGTCAACCCGCCCTATACGCTCGACGTTGCGCTGCGCGACCTCCTGCCGTGGCTGTCGCGCACCCTGGGGGAGGGTAGCGCGGGCCTGCACCGCCTCGAGTGGCTGGTCGGCGAATAGCCCCGGGCGCTCAGGCCGCCGCGGCGCGGTGGTGCAGCCAGATGCGCAGATAGGGTGTCGCCATCGACAGCAGCAGCACGAACATCGCGATCTGCAGCTGATCGCCCGCAAGCCAGATCACCACCACGAAAGCGATCAGCATCGACAGGGTGCAGTCGATCGCCGTCGCCACCAGCCGCCGCTTGCGGGCCTCGCCTTCCTCGCTGCCGGTCATCACCACGACCAGCATGGGCAGCAGGTAGTGCAGGGGCGCGTAGAACAGGGCGACGATCAGCCAGACGACGGTCGCGTCCATCAGCGGTTTTCCAGCGCGAGGATGAACTCCCACTGCCCGGGCGTCACCGGCATCACGGAGAGCCGGTTGCCCTTGCGCAGCAGCGGCAGCTCCGCGAGCGGCCCGTCGGCGTAGGTCCTGAGCTCGGCCAGCGGCAGAACCCGCTTCGTGTGCCGCTTGTAGCGCACGTCGACGCGGTACCAGCGCGGATTGGCCGGGCTGCTCTTGGGGTCGTAGTACCGCGCGTCGGGGTCGAACTGCGAGACGTCCGGGTAGCCCTCGCGCACGATCTGCACGATGCCCACGATGCCCGGGACCGCACAGCTGGAGTGGTAGAGGAAGGCGAGGTCGCCGGCGCGCATCTGGTCGCGCAGCATGTTGCGCGCCTGGTAGTTGCGCACGCCGTCCCACGGCTCCGTCTGGTCGGGCCGGTCCTTCAGGTGGTCGATGCCGAACACGTCCGGCTCGGACTTCAGCAGCCAATAGCCCATCTCTCGACTCCGGTCAGTACCGCGGCGCGAGGCCCTCCGCCATGTGCAGGAAGTTGGCGAGTCGGCCGGCGTGGATCTTACCCGCGTCCACCGCCGCGCGGATCGCGCAGCCGGGCTCGTGGGCGTGACTGCAGTCGCGGAACTGGCAGTGGCCGACATAGGGCCGGAGCTCGCGAAAGCCCTGCTCGAGCTGCGGGCGATCGAGGCGGCCGAGCCGGAAGCTGCGCACGCCGGGCGAGTCGATGAGCTCGCCGCCGCCCGGCAGATGGTAGAGCGTCGCGGCGCTGGTCGTGTGCCGGCCGTGGCCGGTCGTCTCCGACAGGCGGCCGGTCTGGGCCTCGCGGTCGGGCAGCAGGGCGTTGACGAGCGACGACTTGCCGACGCCGGACTGGCCCACCAGGATGCTGGTCTGCCCGCGCAGCCGCTCGGTCAGCGGCATCAGGCCCTGGGCCCGCTTTGCGCTGACGGTGACGAGCGGGTAGCCGATGGCGGGGTAGGGGGCGAAGCGCGCGAGCAGCGCGTCCCGTTCGGCGCCTTCGACCAGGTCGATCTTGTTCAGCGCGATCAACGCCGCGACGCCGATCTGCTCCGCGGCGACGAGGTACTGGTCGACGAGGTACTCGTTCGGCTCGGGCCGCGCCGCGACCACGACCACGATCTGGGTGATGTTCGCGGCGATGGCCTTGTCGCGACCGGCGTAGTCGGGGCGCGACAGGGTGCTGCTGCGGTCGAGCCGGTCGGTGACGACGCCGCCGGAGCCGGTCGGCTGCCACGCGACGCGATCGCCGCAAACGACCTCGCCGAGGTTCTGCCGGGACAGGCAATGGTGCAGCCCGCCGCCCTCGTCCGCGACGAAGAGGTTCTGGCCGTGCCGCACCACGACGCGGCCGGTCAGCGCGACGTCGGTGGCGGCGCCGGAGAGGGCCGAGAGGGCGCGGGCCTCGATGCGTGAACGGCGATCGTCCTGGATCCGGGCGATGCGCGCCCGTTGCTGGTCCGTCAGCCGCCGTCCCATGAGCGCGGCGTCAGAACCTGTAGAAGCTCTTGTTGAGGTAGTCGGTGATCGCCGCGACGTCCTCGTCGGTGAGGCCCGACTTCGTCATGGCGTTGCAGCGCAGGACCTGCAGGCGCAGCGTCTCCGGGGAACGGATCTTGCGGTCGGGCCGCGTGTAGACCTCGTCGGCGTGGCAGCCGACGCAGTAGCGGTCGACGAGGGCCTTGCCGTCGGCGGCCCACGCGGCTGCCGAGGCGAGCATGGCGGCGGTGAAAACGAGGCTGCGCTTCATCGGGTGGTCTCCTCCAGTCGGCTCAGGTTGTCGCGCCGCGGGTCAGCGCCTCGAGGTGGGCGATGCGCGCCGGCGCCGGCGGGTGGCTGTGGTGGAAGGCGGAATAGATCGGGTCCGGCGTCAGCGTGCTCGCATTGTCGCGGTACAGCTTCACCAGCGCACGGATCAGCGCGCCGGCGTCGGCCTGCGCCGCCGCGTAGGCATCCGCCTCGAACTCCTGGCGCCGCGACAGCCAAGCGCCGATCGGCCGCAGGAACTGCGTGAACACCGGTGCGACGAGCAGGAACAGGATCAAGGCCGCGGCGGGCGTGGCATCGGGGACGCCGAGCCCGGCGTAGAACCACGGCTGAGTCCGCAGCCAGCCGAGCAGGGCGAGGCCGAGGAGGGTGATCGCGGCGATGGCCAGCAGGCGTTTGGCGACGTGCCGGCGGCGGAAGTGGCCGAGCTCGTGCGCGAGCACTGCCTCGAGCTCCTCCGGCGCGAGGGCGTTGAGCAGCGTGTCGAAGAACACGATGCGCTTGCTGCGGCCGAGCCCCGTAAAGTAGGCGTTGCCGTGGCTCGAGCGTTTCGAGCCGTCCATCACGTACATGCCGTCACTGCGAAAGCCGCAGCGCTCGAGTAGCCGCTCGAGACGCTCGCGGACGGGCCCGGCCTCGAGTGCCGTGAAGCGGTTGAACAGCGGCGCGATGACGCGCGGGTAGGCCCAGCTCAACGTCAGCGTGAAGCCCATCCAGATGAGCCACGCGTAGACCCACCACAGGTCGCCGCCGGCCGTCATCACCCAGAGCACCGCCGCCACCAGCGGACCGCCGAGCGCCACGGCAAGCAGTGCGCCGAGCAGCTTGTCGCGCGCGAACTGGGCCGGCGTCGCGCGGTTGAAGCCGAAGCGGGCCTCGATGCCGAAGGTGCGCCACGCGTCGTAGGGAAGGTCGAGCAGGCCGAGCACCAGAAACGCGCTGAGCACGACGGCCGTGCCGGACCAGATCGGGTCCCAGCCGAGGCCGTCCCAGAGCGAGTGCAGCAGCGCGATGCCACCGCCGAGCGTGAGCAGCACCAGCCACACCGCGCCGAAGCCGAGCTCGCAGCGGCTCGCCTGGATCTGCGCCTGGGTGTAGTCGGCCGCCTTGCGGTGCTGCTCGAGCTCGATGCGATCGGCGAAGGCCGCGGGGACGCGGTCGGCGTGCGCCTGCACGTGGCGCGCCTGCCGGCGCAGCAGCCACCACTCGACGAGAAGGCCCGCGACCAGCGCGACCAGGAAGAGGACCGTGAAGGCATTCATGTCCCCAGGATAATGGGCGCGGGGGGGCTCTGCTACAATCGCGGCCCCGCCGAAACCCCGCAGCGTTCGAGGCTTGCGATGCCGGTCGCCGACACTCATCTCATCTGGATCGACCTCGAGATGACCGGGCTGGACACCCAGAACGACCACATCATCGAGATCGCGACGGTGGTGACGGACGCGGACCTCAGCGTCCTCGCGGAAGGGCCGGTGATCGCGATCCACCAGGAGGACGAGATCCTGGCCGGCATGGACCAGTGGAACACGAGCCAGCACGGCCGCTCGGGCCTCATTGCGCGGGTGCGGGCGAGCACCTTCACCGAAAGCCAGGCAGAGCTCGCGACACTCAGGTTCCTGGAACAGTGGGTGCCCAAGGGCGCCTCACCCATGTGCGGGAACAGCATCTGCCAGGACCGGCGGTTCCTCGCACGCTGGATGCCGCGGCTCGAGGCGCACTTCCACTACCGCAACCTGGACGTGAGCACGGTCAAGGAGCTGGCGCGGCGCTGGGCGCCGCCGCTGGCCGAGGGCTTCTCGAAGGAGTCGAGGCACCTCGCCCTCGACGACATCCGCGATTCCATCGCCGAGCTCCGCTACTACCGCGAGACGTTCCTGCGCGTCCCGGGATCCTGACCACTGTCCGTGAATCGCGGCCCGGAGGCCGCTCCTGCCAGGCTGTGCCATCGATCCGGTGGGAGCGCCGTCCTCGGCGCGATTCTGGTCGCGGTCTGGAGGCAGCCTCTGCCGCAGCGCCCTTCACGCAACCAATCCCACACTGCCAGGCCGGTTTGGCCGATTGTGGACCCCAGTCCCCCGAACCATACTCGGTGGCGGCGCGGGTCTGACCATTCGTGACACGGAGAGCGTGCGATGAGCGCGGCCAAGACCATCTGGGGAATCCTCGCGCTCGCGGCGGCCTTGGCGGTCGGCGTCGGGCTCGGCCGTTACGACTGGCCGACGCCGCCGTGGGAACGGCACGCCGAGCACGCCGGGGACGAGACCCCGCTCGAGCACGCGGTCGCGCACCTCGAGTCGAAGTACACCTGTCCCATGCATCCGCAGATCGTGCGGGACCAACCCGGGCAGTGCCCGATCTGCGGCATGGATCTGGTTCCGGTCGAGGCCGATCCCGGCGCCGCCGCTGCGGCCAGCGTGGTGACCATCGCGCCGGAGGTGATGAACAACCTCGGCGTCCGGACGGCGCAGGCCAGCCGGGGCGACGTCTCGCGGCGCATCGACACCCTCGGCTTCGTCGACTACGACGAGGAGCGTCTCGTCCACGTCCACGTGCGCGAGGAGGGCTGGGTGGAGACCCTCGCGGTGCGGTCGGTCGGCGAGCCGGTGAAGCAGGGCCAGCTGCTGTTCGAGCTCTACGCGCCGAACGTCCTCAAGGCGCAGGACGACTATCTGCAGGTGCTGCGCAGCGGCGAGGCCGAGCTGATGCGCATCGGGCGCAGCCGGCTCGAGAAGCTCGGCATGTCCGCCGATCAGATAGAGGAGGTCGCGCACACGCGGCGCAGCAACCCGCGCCTGCGCGTGCTCGCGCCGCGCGACGGCATCGTCACCGAGCTGCGGATTCGCGAAGGGCAGTTCGTGCAGCCGATGACCGACGCGGTGCTGATCTCCGACCTGTCCGAGGTCTGGGTGATGGCGGAGGTCTACGAGCGGCAGATGAGCTGGGTTCGCGCGGGCGCGCCGGCCGAGGCCGTGCTCCCCGGGCGGCCAGGCGAGGTGTTCGAGGGCAAGGTCGACTACGTGTACCCGACCGTCGACATGAAGACGCGCAACCTGCGTGTCCGGCTGCGAATCCCGAACCCGAAGGGTGAGCTGAAGCCCGGCATGTACGCCGACGTCGTCATCTTCGGCGGCAAGAAGGGCGGCGTGCTGACGGTGCCGCGCGAGGCCGTGATCCGCGAGTCGGGCCAGGACCGCGTCATCCTCGCGTTGGGCGAGGGCCGGTTCCAGCCGCGCAACGTCCGGCTGGGGATCGAGACGGCAGACCGCGTCGAGATCCTCGAGGGCCTGCAGGACGGCGAGGAGGTCGTGGTGTCCGCGCAGTTCCTGATCGACTCCGAGGCGAGCCGGCGCGCGAGCCTCCTGCGGATGCAGCCGGCAGGAGGGGCGGGGCATGCTGGCCACGCTCATTGAGCGCTCCATCGCGAACCGGTTCCTGGTCCTGGTGCTGGCCGCCGTGCTGGCGGTCGCAGGCGCCTACGTCACGCTGCGCACGCCGGTCGACGCGATCCCCGATCTGTCCGACGTTCAGGTCATCGTCAAGACCAGCTACCCCGGCCAGGCGCCGCGCGTCGTCGAGGACCAGATCACCTATCCGCTGACCACCGCGCTGCTCGCCGTGCCCGGCGCGACCACGGTGCGCGGCTACTCGTTTTTCGGGGACTCGTTCGTCTACGTGCTGTTCGAGGACGGCACCGACCTCTACTGGGCGCGCTCGCGCGTGCTCGAGTACCTGAGCCAGGTCGCGCCGCGTCTGCCCGCCGGCGCGCGCCCCGCGCTCGGCCCCGACGCGACCGGCGTCGGCTGGATCTACGAGTACGCACTGGTCGACCGCACGGGCCGGCACGACCTGTCGCAGCTGCGCGCGCTGCAGGACTGGTTCCTGAAGTACGAGCTGCAGACCGTCGACGGCGTCTCGGAGGTCGCGACGGTCGGCGGCATGGTGCGGCAGTACCAGGTCGTCGTCGACCCGAACCGGCTGCGCGTCTACGGCCTGCCGCTCGGCCGCGTGGCGGCCGCGATCCGCGGCGCCAATGCCGAGGTCGGTGGCTCGGTGATCGAGATCGCCGAGGCCGAGTACATGGTGCGCGCGACGGGCTACCTCAAGGGCGTCGCCGACCTGGAGACCGTGCCGCTCGGCGTCAGCGAGGCCGGCATCCCCATCCTGCTGGGCGACGTCGCCGAGATTCGCGTCGGCCCGGAGATGCGCCGCGGCATCGCCGAGCTGGACGGCGAGGGCGAGGTCGTCGGCGGCGTGGTGGTGATGCGATCGGGCGGCAACGCGCTCGCCACCATCGCGGCGGTGAAGAAGAAGCTCGCTGAGCTGCAGCGCGGTCTGCCCGAGGGCGTCGAGATCGTCCCGACGTACGACCGCTCCGGTCTGATCGAGCGCGCCGTCGACACGCTCACGGAGAAGCTCGTCGAGGAGTTCATCGTCGTCGCGCTGGTGTGCCTCGTGTTCCTGTTCCACCTGCGCTCGGCGCTGGTGATCGTCGTGAGCCTGCCGCTCGGCATCGTGGCGGCCTTCCTCGTCATGCACTGGCAGGGCATCAACGCCAACATCATGTCGCTCGGCGGCATCGCGATCGCGATCGGTGTGATGGTCGACGCGGCGATCGTGATGGTCGAGAACCTCCACAAGCACATGGAGCGCACGCCGGTCACGCCCGAGAACCGCTGGCGCCTGGTGGCGCAGGCGTCGAAGGAGGTCGGCCCGCCGCTCTTCTTCTCGCTCCTGATCGTCACCCTGAGCTTCCTCCCCGTGTTCGCGCTGCAGGCGCAGGAAGGCCGGCTGTTCGCGCCGCTCGCCTACACCAAGACCTTCGCCATGGCCGCCGCGGCGGGGCTGTCGGTGACGCTGGTGCCGGTTCTGATGGGGCTGTTCATCCGCGGCCGCGTCAGGCCAGAGCACGCGAACCCGGTCAACCGGCTGCTGATCGCGGCCTACCAGCCGTTCATACGGGTCGTGCTCGCCCACCCCTGGCCGGTCCTGCTGGCGGCCGTCGTCGTCACCGCCTCGGCGCTCTGGCCGCTCGCCGGCTGGTGGCCGCTGCACGGCAAGCTCGGCACGGAGTTCATGCCCGAGCTCGACGAGGGCGACCTGCTGTACATGCCGACGACCTTCCCCGGCGTGGGCACCGGCAAGATGCAGGAGCTGCTGCAGCAGACCGACAAGCTGATCAAGACCGTGCCCGAGGTCGAGCGCGTGTTCGGCAAGGCCGGCCGGGCCGAGACCGCCACCGACCCGGCGCCACTCGAGATGATCGAGACCACCATCCTGCTCAAGCCGCGCGACCAGTGGCGGCCGGGGATGACCACGGAGAAGCTCAAGCGTGAGCTCGACCGCCTCGTGCAGTTCCCCGGGCTGACCAACGCCTGGGTCATGCCGATCAAGACGCGCATCGACATGCTCGCGACCGGCATCAAGACGCCCGTCGGCATCAAGGTCGCCGGGCCCGACTTCGCGACCATCGACCGCATCGCGCGGCAGATCGAGCAGGTGATCCAGACCGTGCCGGGCACCTCGTCGGTGATCGCGGAGCGGGTGTCGGGCGGCCGGTACATCACCATCGACATCGACCGCCTGCGCGCGGCGCGGTACGGCCTCAACATCGAGGACGTGCAGATGGTGGTCGCGGTGGCGCTCGGCGGCGAGAACGTGACCGAGACGGTCGAAGGGCTCGAGCGCTACCCGGTCAACGTCCGCTACCCGATCGAGGTGCGCGACTCGGTCGAGAAGCTGCGCTGGCTGCCCGTGATCGCGCCCGACGGCGCGCACATCCCGCTCGCCGACGTGGCCGAGATCCGCGTCGAGGAGGGGCCGCCAATGATCCGCAGCGAGAACGCGCGGCCCAACGGCTGGGTGTACGTCGACATTGCGGACCGGGACCTCGGCTCGTACGTCGAGGAGGCGAAGGCGCGCGTGGCGGCGGAGGTGCCGCTGCCGACGGGTTACTCGATCGGCTGGTCCGGCCAGTACGAGTACCTGCTGCGCGCCAAGGAGCGGCTGGCGCTGGTCGTGCCGGTGACGCTCGCCATCATCGTGCTGCTGCTGTACCTCAACTTTCGCAACGGCGCGGACGTCGCGATCATCCTCGGTGCGCTGCCGCTGTCGCTGGTCGGCGGCGTCTGGCTGCTGTATTTGCTGGATTACAACCTCTCGGTTGCGGTCGGCATCGGCTTCATCGCGCTCGCGGGCGTGGCGGCGGAGACCGGCGTGGTCATGCTGGTGTACCTGCAGCAGGCCTACGCAGCACGCAAGGCGGTTGCGGACGCGGAGGGCAGGGCGCTGCGGCGCTCGGAGGTGGTGGACGCGGTGGTCGAGGGCGCGCTGCTGCGCGTGCGGCCCAAGATCATGACGGTCGCGACCATCATCGCCGGCCTGCTGCCGATCATGCTCGGCAGCGGCACCGGCTCCGAGGTGATGCGCCGCATCGCCGCGCCGATGGTGGGCGGGATGGTGAGCGCGACGGCGCTGACGTTGGTGGTGATCCCCGCGGTGTTCTACCTCTGGCGCCGCCGCGGGACGCGGTAAGCGCCGTCGGGGGCGCGCAGCAGAATCGCGGCCTGGAGGCCGCTCCCACCAGGGACACCAGTGCGTTGCCTGGCGGGAGGGCCGTCCTCGGCCCGATCGGGCGATGGTCTTGGCGGCGGGCCGAAATCGCGGCCTGGAGGCCGCTCCCACCAGGCATACCAGTGCGTTGCCTGGTGGGAGGGCCGTCCTCGGCCCGATCGGGCGATGGTCTTGGCGGCGGGCCGAAATCGCGGCCTGGAGGCCGCCCCGGCGCGATCAAATAGGGCGGCGCGTGGCCGCCCACGATCTCACCCGTGCGACCGCGCCTTCTGCTCGGTGGCGAACATCCCCGCCTCCTCGAGCTTCGGGAACAGCACCTTCTCTTCGCGCTCGATGCGGGCCAGGACCGCGTCGAGGATGTTGTTGGTCTCCTTGATGAAGGCCTCGTTCAGCTGAAAGTCGCAGTCCTTGAGGTACTTCTTGTAGTACGCCTCGAACTCCTTGCGCAGCTCCGTCTCGCCGGCGATGAAGTTCCAGGCGGTGTGCTTGAGCGCATTGCCCTGCTTCAGGAGCTGCGGGTACATCTCCTTGTCTTCCTCGCCGAGGTGCTCGCGCACCTTGACGGCCACGTCGCACAGCAACGTGTGCATCGCCTTGGCGTTGGCCTTGATCTTGAGGTTCTCCACCGTGAGGCCGGTCCTCAAGTCGGAGATCATATCGAGCAGCTGAACGTGCGCCTCGCGCAGGTGAGCGATGGTGGTCATGTCTTTGTTTTCCTCCAAGGGGTGGTTATCGGTGCTGCTTCCGGCCGTAGCGGGCGCTTCCAGCACGCCCGACCCGACCGGTTTGAACGCGATTGTAGGCGGGTTTTTGCGTCAAGGGAAAACGTCAATTCCTGCGCCGAACCTTAGTGAGCTTCAGGGTTATCATCCGCACCGCGATGGCGCGTGCGCCGGCGCCCCATCCCCCCTTCGAGCAAAGATTCCCCGATGACCCTCCGTGCCGGCAGCCTCGTCCTCTACAAGAACCGCCCGGCGCGCGTGCTCGGGGTCACCGACAAGATCGACATCGACGTCGGCGAGGGGAAGACCAAGCGGGTGCGGGACAAGGACGTCATCGCGCTGCACCCGGGCCCGGTCCAGAGCCTCGGCGAGCTCGCGGCGCAGTCCGGGAGCATCCAGGAGGCCTGGGAGCTGGCAGCGGGCGAGCAGCTCACCCTGGCGGACCTGGCAGGCCTGGCCTTCGGCGACTTCACGCCGGCGACCGCCTGGGCCGCCTGGCTGGCGGTGTCGGAGGGCGTCTACTTCGAGGGCAGCCCGGATGCAGTCGTTGCCCGCTCGGCGGAGGCCGTGGCGGCGATCGTCGCCGAGCGCGACGCCAAGGCC
>Ga0208980_10000811_pt1 | contig 18260 bp, 17 predicted proteins | sample WetSurMetagenome_3_FD_187993 | JGI IMG/M metagenome (GOLD analysis project Ga0208980, IMG submission 187993) | Wetland microbial communities from Twitchell Island in the Sacramento Delta, sample from surface sediment Aug2011 Site A1 Bulk (version 2) | ecosystem: Environmental > Aquatic > Marine... | reverse complement strand
GGTGCGCGGGGAGCCGGCGGGCGTCAGTAGCGGGCCGCCACCCTCAGATGGCGCTGGCGGACACCTGCTGGCCGAGCATCTCCGGGGTGACGAGGGTGATGCCCTTCGGCGTCACCCGGAAGCGCTGGGCGTCCTCTTCGCGGTCCTCGCCGATGACCGTGCCCTCCGGCAGCACGCAGCCACGGTCGATGATGGCGCGCGTGATGCGGCAATGGCGGTTGATCACCACTTCCGGCAGCACGACCGTATCCGTGACCGTGCTGTAGGAATGGACCCTGACGTTGGAGAACAGCAGCGAGTTGACGATGGCGGCGCCCGAGATGATGCAGCCGCCGGACACGATGGAGTCGAGCGCCTTGCCCTCGCGGCCCGGGTCGCGGAACACGAACTTGGCCGACGGCAGTTGGCGGTGATAGGTGAGAATCGGCCACTCCTCGTCGTAGAGGTTCAGCTCGGGATCGACCGACACCAGCTCCATGTTGCTCTCCCAGAACGAGTCCAGCGTGCCGACGTCGCGCCAGTACGGCTGTTTCCCGGTCTGCGGGTCGAGGAAGGGGTAGGCGTAGACGCGGCGGCTGCCGATGATCGACGGGATGATGTCCTTGCCGAAATCGCGGCTCGAGGCAGGGTCTGCCGCGTCACGGTGCAGCTGCTCGAACAGGAAGTCGGTGTTGAAGAGGTAGATGCCCATCGAGGCCAGCGCCTGGTCGGTCGAGCCGGGCATCGGACGGGGCGCGGCCGGCTTCTCGTCGAAAGCCGTCACGCGGAGCGCGTCGTCCACGCTCATGACCCCGAATCCCTTGGCGTCCTCCAGCGAGACGGTCAGGCAGGCAACCGTCATCTCGGCGCCTTTCGCCACGTGGTGGGCCAGCATCTCGCCGTAGTCCATCTTGTAGACGTGGTCGCCCGCCAGCACCAGGACGTACTTCGGATGCAGGGCCTCGACGATGTCCAGGTTCTGGTAGAGCGCGTCGGCGGTGCCGGCGTACCACTCGCCGGACGTACGCTGCGACGCCGGCAGGACCTCGACGAACTCGCCGAGCTCCGTGCGGAACCCGGACCACCCGTGCACGAGGTGCCGGATCAGGGAGTGCGCCTTGTACTGCGTCAGCACGCCGATCTTGCGGATGCCGGAGTTGACGCAGTTGGAGAGCGGAAAATCGATGATGCGGAACTTGCCGGCGAAATAGACGGCCGGTTTGGCGCGGCGATCGGTCAGCTCGTAGAGCCGGGACCCGCGTCCCCCGGCCAGGACCAGGGCCAGAGTGTCACGGGTCAACAGGCTGACGAAGCGCGGGTTGGTGGCGGCCATGGTGTCTTCCTTGTTGGCGGTTCGCGAACTGAATCTACGGCGGCCGGCCGCGCCGCGGACAGACGTAGGTCAACTCCCGCTCATTGCGAGCCCGCGCCCGGCCCGGTATCGGCGATCGCTTCCTGCAGCGGCCCGCCGTGCTTGTGATTGGTGAACACGAAGTACTGCGCGCCCTCGCGCCAGCCGTCGGCCGGCAGCCCGGCCTTGCGCGCGAGGTGAGTCAGCGTCTGCTCCCGGTCCCAGCCCTGCTCCACCGCGACGTCCGGCAGGAAGACGGCGCGACGGCTGCCCTTCACGAGGACGATGCCGTGGCGGCCGACCTCGAACCCGGTCCAGTCCGCGATGGCCACGGGCTCGGTGAGCACGCTGACCTCGATGTCCAGGTCGTTCAGCTCCCCGGGCTCGACCGCCCGGAAACGGGTGTCACGCAGGGCGGCCGCCTCCGCGTTGTCGAGGACGGCCTGCCAGACGGGCTTGATCGGCGCGATGTAGCCGATGCAGCCGCGCAGCCTGCCGCCCTTGCGCAGCGTCACGAAGGCCCCGGCGGGCTCGCGCACCTGTGCCGGCAGCGCGCCGGCAAGAGTGTCCACGGACGCACGGGATGCATCGGTCGGCGCCACCGCGTCCAGGACGCGCAGCGCGGCGAGGCGGTGCAGCCACCGCAGTGACTCGGGGTCCCAGGCGGCGGGCTCCGCCGGCCCGTCGGGGATCGTCAGCGCGATCGACAGGTAGCTCACGGAACTGCGGTAGTCGCCGAGCAGCGCGCCGCTGGTGTCGTAGCGAACGAGGTAGGCGCGCGCCTCGGACGGCAGCAGGTGGAGCAGCAGTGCGACCGGCCGGAAACCGCAGGCCGTGATGCCGGTCCGCTCCTGGTAGTCGAGAAAGCCCTTCGGATCGCGTGCCTCGATCTGCGCGAGCGCGCCCTTGTCCAGGGCCTCCAGGCGACCTGCCACGTCCGCGTCCGCGGCAAAAGGCACGTAACCGAACCGTGTCCCGTAGTGCGTGAAGTCGGTCGAGACCACCACGAGCGTCCGGCCGTCGAGCAGCGGCCGGATCGCGCCGCTCAGCGCCGCATAGTCGTCCGCCTCGAGCCGGCCGACCAGGATCGGCACCAGCCGCCAGCCCGGAGCCAGCGCGCGTTGGAGGAAGGGCAGCTGGATCTCGAGGCTGTGCTCCCGGTCAGGACCCTCGGGTCCCGTCCCGACCAGCGACGAGGCGCGCAGGCGCGTGACCGCCGCAGCGTCGATCGGCACCTCGCCGAGCGGCGTGGCCCAGGCGTCCGCGTCGGCGATCGCCACACCCCGAAAAGCGGCGTGGTGGCTCGGGCCGAGCAGGATCACGCGGTCGAAGGCCTGGCCCCGCAGGGCGCGATAGCCCGCGGCCGCCGTCGCGCCGCTGTAGGCGTAGCCGGCGTGGGGGGCGATCAGCGCCCGCACCCGCTCCCCCTCGGGTGCGGACCATGCGGGCGCCGCGTCGAGGGTCCGGTCCAGGTAGGAGCCGAGCTCAGCGGCCTCGCCCGGATACCAGGAGCCCGCGAGCGCGGCGGGGCGCACCCGCTCGCCCGCGACGGCCATGCCGGAAACGGCGAGGAGCAGGAGGGCGGCAACCAGTCGGCAAGGCATGGCGGATCAACCGGCGAGGTCGTGTGGCGCGTAGAGGTCAGCCGCCGCGAGCGGAAGCTCGATCGGCTCGCGCGGCGAGGCAGACTGCAATTCGGCCAACGCCCGAGTCATCGGCAGCGCCGCCCAGCCGCAGGCGGCGCCAATCGCGGCAGCGAGGAAGCGGCGCCGCGTGAACGGATATGGCTCGCGACCGGTCATGTCCAGACTCCGGCGATCGGCTGGTGGCAGGTCGGGCAGAGGCCCCCGGCCGTGAGCAGGTTCTCCACGACGCGAAACCCGATGCGTTGGATCACCCGGGTGCCGTCCCGAGGACAATAGGTCGACTCCGCCTCGTGCCCCGAGAGGTTGCCGATGTAGACGTGATGCAGGCCGACGTCCAGCGCCTCCCGGCGTCCCCACTCGAGAACCTGGGGTGACGTGGCCGGGAGATTCTGCATCCGGTACATGGGGCGAAACGACAGAAAGTGAAACGGCGTGTCGGCGCCCAGCTCGTCCCGCACCCACTTGCACAGGCGACGGATCTGCTGGAGGTCGTCATTGAGCGTCGGTATCACGAGGTGGCTCACCTCGACCCAGACGCCTTCCTCGCGAAAGGTCACCAGGGCGTCGAGCACCGGCTTGAGGCGCGTGCTGCAGACCTCCTGGTAGAAGCGGTCGTCGAAGGCCTTGACGTCCGTGGTGGTCGCGTCCAGGACCCTGCACAGGCGCCGCAGTGGCTCGCGGTTGATGAAGGCCGCCGTGACGAAGACGTTGCGCATCCCGGCGCTCCTCGCGGCAGCCGCCGTGTCCTCGACGTACTCGTAGAAGACGATCGGGTCGTTGTAGGTGTATGCGATGGCGCTGCAGCCTTCCTGCCGCGCCAGCGCGACCACCTCGTCCGGCATCGCCCGGTGGACGGTTTCCATCTCCTCGCCGCCGCGCTGCGACAGCTGCCAGTTCTGGCAGTTGCGGCAGTGCATGTTGCAACCCGCGGTGCCGATGGAGAACACCGGGCGGCCCGGCAGGAAGTGGTAGAGCGGCTTCTTCTCCATCGGGTCGATGTGGATGGCCGAAGGCCGCCCGTAGGTCGTCGCCCGCAGCTTGCCACCCAGGTTGACGCGGACGCGACAGTCCCCCGCGGCGCCTTCGGGTATCACGCAGCGGTGCGGGCAGAGGTCACAGGCGACGTCGGTCATATCTCCTTGGACAACCGTCGCTGTTCAGCATCACGGCGAGTATGAACCGCCGATCTCGGTGCAAGGCAGTCCCCGCGATCACTTCGGCACCTCGACCGGCCGCGACCACAGCGCTTCCTGCCGGCTCAGCTCTCCCGACTCGATCCGGCGCTCCAGCGCCTCCCGATCGATGCGGCGCCAGCCTCCGACCGCCGTGTCGGGAGCGCCGGACTCCGTCGCCAGGTAGCCCGCCACGCAGGCCAGGTTCAGCGCCACCACCCCGAGGAAGCGAAGGTCCCGCCGGCGCAGGTGCCAACCCCGCCGCGCCGTCATTCCCGCGCCTCCTCGAGTATAGGTTTCGCCGCCGGCCGCAGTGGCGGACGGTGCGGCAGCCCCACGTCGACGGCGTCGATGCAGCGGTGGCAGCGGATGCAGTCGACGTCGAAGTCGTCCGTGACGCCGAGGTCGCAGTGCTCGATCCGACGTTGCGGTCCGAGGCGCTGCAGGAGCGCCAGCTTGTTGCCCAGATTGAGGAACGCGCCAACGGCGCAGAAGTAACGGCACCAGAAGCGGTAGTAGACGAGCGACGCAAGGAGTGTCACTAGGGCGATTGCGCCGAGCCAGCCGGCCAGGCGCCACGCGAAGACGTGCTGCATCGGGTCGAAGGCGGCGTGACGGCCCTCGCCCGTCCACCAGGCGACGAGCAGCAAGGCCGCCAGCAGCAGGTACTTGAGGAATCGCACCCGGGTCTCGACCGGGCGGTCGGGGTACGCGCGCAGCCCCAGGCGCCGGCCGAGCCGGCCGAGAAGCTCCTGGAGGGCGCCGAACGGGCAGACGTAGCCGCACCAGACCGGGCCGAGCAGCACCGTGGTCAGGGCCGCGAACCCGATCAGCAGCCAGCGCTGCGGGTTGTCACCGAGCCCACTGACCTGGCCGAGGCTGAGGTTGATCAGGTCGACCTCGGTCAGCGGGGTGTTGAGCCACAACCCGAGCACGCCGAGCGCGGCCAGCTGGTAGAGCAGGCGCGTGCCGTCCCGGCCGGACCGCCAGACCGGGAAGAAGGCCAGCAGGAGCAGGGCGGTGGCGACGACGGCGGGCTGCCGCCAGGGCGGAGGGCGCGGCGGCAGGGCCGCACCGAAGGACCGTCCGAAGGCGGCCTGGCCGACGGCCCGCGCCGTACGGCTGAGGCCCTCGAGCGCCGCGCGGCTGCTCAGGGTCGCGCCCGACAACCCGTCCACGCGGTCGAGCGTCAGGGGCCCGGCCGCGAGCGACTGGCCCGCCAGCCCGGCGAGCCAGCGGTCGATGTCCCCGATATACGAGGGCGTCTCCTTCGACTCGACGTACCGTGCGCCGCGCAGCGTCCCGGCGTCGTCGAGCGCCATCAGCACGTTGATCGGTCCGCCGTAGCCGCGCACGTCGCCGGCGACCGCGCCCGTGGCGACGGCCACGACGCGCCGCCCGTCCGGGTCGGTCCCGAGGTAGTGCGGAAAGGGCTCCGTGCGCGCCTCGTGCTCGACCGCGCCGCTCACGGCCGCGAGCGCGTCGGCGTCGAACCGCAGGCGCGGCCCCGGCGCGGTCCCGCGCACGAGCAGATCCAGCAGCCAGCCGCTGATGAGCACAAAGGCCAGCAGCCACCCGAGGTGCCGCCACGGAAACGCGCGGTGGCCGCGCACGGCCAGCGCCTCGATCCGGCCGGGGCCGCGCTCGGCGACGAGGAGCGGCACGAGCGCGAGCAGGGTCAGGACCGCCAGCAGCTGCGCGGTGCCTGCCACCCCGAGGGTCGGCACCAGCAGAGCGCCGGTCACGAGCCCGCCGGCCGCCCCGCCGAGGCTGTCCGCCCACTCCGCCAGCGCGCTCGAGTGCAGGGCGCTGCCGGTGTCGCGCTGGGTCCGCTCGACGCCGAGCGGGAACCCCGTCCCGGTGAGCAGGCCCAGCCCGAGGCACAGGGCGAGATAGGCGACCTCCAGACCGGCGCCGTCGAGCCCGGCCAGCCCCCGCAGCACCGCCGGCAGCGCTGCGACGCCGCCCGCAGTCAGGGCGAGGACCGCCATCAGCGCGGCGCCGGCCCGGGCGCTGAGGATCCGGCCGAGCCAGCCGGAGCCGAGCGCCAGCCCGGTCATGAACACCCCGTTCAGCAGCGCGATGCGTCCGAACATGAAGCCGACGGTGGCCTGGTAGCTGAAGAGCAGCGCGAGCTGCGCCGCCATCGCGACGAAGCCGAGCGCCGCGAGCGCGAGCGTGGCCGCCTGGCGGCGCAGCCGCGATTGTGGCCAGGCCTCCATGCCGGCGCGCAGCAGGAGAAGGACGACGAGCACCGCCGCCGGCACGACATAGGGCCAGGGCCCGAGGTCCCGCAGGCGCTCCAGCCAGGCGACGAACTGCGAGGCGCTGAACTTGCCCCACAGCAGCATGTTGAGCCAGTAGGTCACCGGCCTCCCGTCGGTGTTGAGCTCGCCCGGCGGGTCGGCGAGCTGCTGGCGTACGAAGGCGATCCGATCGGCCGGCAGCAGCGAGTGGAAGACCAGGGCCGGGAAGCGGTGCGCGTCGAGCGGGGTGGCGAGGTAGCGCTGCTCCAGCACCGAGGGATCCTCGCTGACCCGGCCCGGCTCCTCCGAGGCGCAGAACAGCTGCTCCTCGCCCGGCATCAGGGCCAGGTGGGCGAAGGCGCCGCCGAGCGTCCGCAGGACCGAGGCCCCGTATCCCTGCACCTCGCGTCCCAGGTAGTTCGAGGCGCCGCCGACCGCCGTGCAGAGCACCCCGCCGGGCGCCATGCCGCGACGCACCGCGGCGTAGAACTCGGCCGTGTAGTAGCGGTTGTTGTGGGCGGTCGACGGGTCTCCCGCCAGCACCAGCACCAGGTCGAAGGCCTCGCCGCCGGTCAGGGTGTTGGCGTAGCGGCGCCCGTCCTCGAAGCGCAGCGCGAGCCGCGGGTCGGCCAGCGCGGCCAGCGTCTCGGCCGGAAGATGGGGCCGCACGCTGGCGAAGGCCCGGGCATCCGGCTGGACGACGACTAGCCGCTCCACCGGGTAGCGCAGCAGCTCCGCTGCCAGCCCGCTCGCGACCCCGCCGAGGAGCAGCACGCGGCGTGCACCACCCGACTGGGCATAGAAGTAGGCCGCGTCCTGGCGCACCTGGTCGGGGTCGGGGAAGCTCGTCTCGATCCGCCCGTCGCTGACCAGCGAGAGCTGCGGACCGAGCCGGGCCAGGGCGGCGTGCTGGTAGCGCGTCTCCACGGCGTCCACCAGCTCGAGCCCCGGCTGCAGGGCCGCGAACCGCCAGCGCTCGAGGGCGTGGTCGACCGCCCCGCCGACCCCGGGCAGGGCAAGCACGGTCCCGGCGAGAAGCCCCGCGATCCCCGCCGCCCGCCAGCCGCGCGAGCCGCGGGAGAGCACGGCGACGGCGAGCCCGAGGCAGGCCAGGCCCGCAGCGGCGGTGCGCCAGGGGCCCAGCCAGTCGACGAGCACGAAGGTGAACAGCACGCCGCCGCCGAACGCGCCCAGGGCGTCGAGGGCGTAGAGCACGGAGGCGGCACGCACCGCGCCCGACGTGTCGGCACCGGCCGGGTCTGCGTCGATGGCGCGCAGGCCCTGCACCGCCAGCGGGAAGGCGAGGCCTATCGCGAGGCCCGTCGGAGCATTCAGGACGAGCGTCGCGCCGAGCAGCTCGCCGAAGGGGACGAACTCGCCTGCCGCCGCGCTCAACACCCAGCGGACGGACCGGAACAGCAGGAGCTCGAGGATCAGCAGCAGCGGCAGGAGCAGCAGGACCGCGCGCAGTGCGCCGATCGCCCCGGCGCCGCGGTCGCGCCAGTGCGTCGCCCCGATCGACCCGACCGCCACCCAGAGCAGCCAGCTGCCGAAGAAGGCGCCCAGGCTCACCTCGTTGCCGTAGAAGGCGACGAGGCTCTCGCGGATGAGCAGCGCCTGGGCGACCTGCGCGTAGACGCCGAGGACGAGGAAGGCGAGGTAGAACGCGGAACGCGGGGGCAGGCGGCTCATGCTGGTCACCTGCCGCGAAGTATGGGCCGATCCTGGCCCCCCCGCCGGGGATTCTGGGGCCTAACCGGCCGGCCGCCGCCCTCGCCACCAGCCGTACAGCAGCGACGCCGCCGCGCCGAGCTCGGCCGCCAGGGCGCGGTGCGCCTGCGGGTCCCGGGGGGAGTGCATGTCCTCGGCCTCGTACATGAGGAAGGTGAGGATCTTGGCGAGGGCGTCCGAGGCGGCCTCCGCCTCGTCGACCGCCTCGAGCGCCTCGTCGCCGTGCAGCGCAAGCGCGGTCGCGTAGCCCGCGCACCAGGCGTAGGGCAGCGGCAGCGGCTCGGCGTCCGGCGACTCCCGGAAGGGCACGAGCGGCGCGAAGGTGCCGAGCTCGAGACCCTCCTGCGTGTCGGCGGCAAAACGCAGCAGCAAGGCCACCAGCGGGCCGTCGGATGCACCGTCGCCGGCGACCGCGGTCCCGAGCACGTGGCGCAGCCAGGCCCGCTCCGGCAGCCCGACGGGCCCCGAGAGGGCGCCGACGATGAACCCCTGGGCGGCGTCCAACGTCAACCCGCCGGTGTACGGGACGCGCTCGGCGAGCAGGTCCGCCAGCGCGGCCCGCTCGCTCGCCGAGAGCGGCCCCAGGTCGGCCCGCGGCATCCTCAGGCGGCCTCGGCGATGCCGGAGTGGCGCAGCAGCGCGTCGATCCGCGGCTCGCGCCCGCGGAAGGCGACGAACAGGTCCATCGCGTCGCGCGACCCGCCGCGCTCGAGGATGTTCTCGCGGAAGGACCGGCCGGTGTCGGGGTCGAACACGCCGCGCTCCTCGAACAGGGAGAAGGCGTCCGCCGACAGGACCTCCGCCCACTTGTAGCTGTAGTACCCCGCCGCGTAGCCGCCGGCGAAGATGTGGGAGAAGCCGTGCGGCATCCGGTTGAACTCGGGGTAGCGGATCACCGCGACCTCGCGGCGCACCGCGTCGAGGGTGTCGTAGATGCGCCCGCCCTTGGCCGGGTCGTAGCCGAGGTGGAGGCGGAAGTCGAACAGCGCGAACTCGAGCTGGCGCACCATCTGCATCGCTGACTGGAAGTTCTTCGCCGCCTTCATCCGGCCGTAGAGGTCACCGGGGATCGGCGCGCCGGTCTCGAAGTGGCCGGCGATGAGATCGAGGGCCTCGCGCTCCCAGCACCAGTTCTCCAGGAACTGGCTCGGCAGCTCCACCGCGTCCCAGGCCACGCCGTTGATCCCGGCGACCGGCGGGTAGTCGACGCGCGTGAGCATGTGGTGCAGCCCGTGGCCGAACTCGTGGAACAGGGTCTCGACCTCGTCGTGGGTGAGCAGCGAGGGCTTGCCACCGACCGGCGGGGTGAAGTTGCAGGTCAGGTAGGCGACGGGGGTCTGCAGCCGGTCGCCGTGGCGCATGCGGCCGCGGCAGTCGTCCATCCAGGCGCCACCGCGCTTCTTCGGGCGCGCGAAGAGATCCAGGTAGAACTGCCCGCGCAGCTCGCCGGCGAGGTCGCGGATCTCGTAGAAGCGCACGTCGGGGTGCCAGACGTCGACGCCGCCGACCTCGCGGATCGTCACCCCGAACAGCCGCTCGGCGACCGCGAACAGGCCCGGAACCACCCGGGTCGCGGGGAAGTAGGGGCGCACCTCTTCCTGGGAAAAGGCGTACCGCTGCTCCCGGAGCTTCTCGCTGTAGTAGGCGACGTCCCAGGCCTCCAGCGCCTCCAGGCCGTCACGCTCGCGGGCGAAGGCCGCCAGCTCGGCCATCTCGCGCTCTGCCTGGGGGCGCGAGCGACGGGCGAGGTCCTCGAGGAACGCGACGACGTCGGTCGTCGAGCGCGCCATCTTCTTGGCGAGCGAGCGCTCGGCGTAGCTGGCGAAGCCGAGCAGCTGCGCCAGCTCGTGGCGCAGGGCGAGGATCTTCTCCATCGCGGCGGTGTTGTCGAACTGACCGGCGTGCGGGCCGCGCTCCGAGGCGCGCGTGTGATAGGCCTCGTAGAGCTCGAGGCGCAACGCGCGGTCGTCCGCGTAGGTCAGCACGGGGTAGTACGAGGGGAACTCGAGCGTCAGCAGCCAGCCCGGCAGGTCGCGCTGCTCCGCCGTCTGGCGGGCGAGGTCCTTCGCGGAAGGCGGCAGGCCGGCGAGCTGGGACTCGTCGGTGATCTGCTTGCTCCAGGCGTTGGTGGCGTCGAGCAGGTTCTCCTCGAACTTGCTCGTGAGCTGCGAGAGCTCCTGGCTGATCGCCTTGAACCGTGCCTTCTGCTCGGCCGGCAGGTCGATGCCGGACAGGTGGAAATCGCGCAGGGCATTGTCCAGCACCTTGCGCTGACCCTCGTCGAGCCCCGCGCCGGACTCCGCCACCGCCTTGTAGGCGCGGAACAGCCGCTCGTTCTGTCCCATCTCGGTCGCGTAGTCGGACAGCTTCGGCAGGCAGGCGTTGTAGGCGCTGCGCAGGGCCTCGTTGTTCATCACGGCGTTCAGGTGCCCGACCGGCGACCAGACGCGGCTCAGCCGGTCCTCCCACTCCTCGATCGGCGCGACCAGGGTCTCCCAGGTCGGTGTGTCGAGCCCGTCGAGCAGCGTCTCGATCCGCTGCCGGTTGTCGGCGAGCAGGTGATCGATGGCCGGCTCCACGTGCTCCGGCCGGATCTGCGAGAACGGCGGCAGGCCGTCCATGGAGAGGAGAGGGTTTGCGGTAACGTCAGTGGTCATGCGTTGTCTCGTAAGGTGGCGAAAGAGTGGCCGCGGGCGATGTCTCCGGGCGGACCGAGAGGACCGTAAGCGGCATGGATGCCGCTTACGAGCCTACAGGGGTGAACCGGGACCGAAGGTCCAGTGGACCTTCGCAGCCCGGTGAACGCCCAGGTCTCGAAGGACCTGGGCCGGGCCCAGCCGCGCAGCGGCTGGGTATTCACGGCGTGTCCTCGAGGTTCGCACGGAGACTGAGCCCAACGACGCGAGCGCCATACCCCGCGTCCGGAGGCATCGCCCCTGGGTCCGCGCCCGAAATCGGGTTCGTCGCCTTCCACGACAGTTGGTCATCGTGCCAGGCATTTCAACCCGCCCGGCTACCAGAGCCGAAGGCGCGCGATCCAGACCAGCACGCCGCCGGCCACGAGGAACAGGAACATCCCGCCGACCGCCTGCCACCGGTAGCGCCACGCCAGCTTGGACTGCGGCAGGCTGGAGAGCAGGAACGGCCGGCCCCGCTCGGCCGGTCGCCGGATCGTGTGCAGGTACTGGCTCGCGAGCTGGTCCGCGTGCTCGCGTTCCGCCTCGCGCTCCGCCACGCGGCGCGCGTCCTCCCACTCCCCCGCGTCGATCTCGCCGTCCCGGTTGTGGTCGAAGCGGTGCATCAGGCGCCGCCAGTCCCGCTTCCAGTCGCGCAGCAGCGCGCTCGTGATCTCGGAGCGGCTCTGCTGGTGGTCGATGTCGTCCAGCGTCTTGAAGGCGCCGAGGGCGTACAGCGGGTCGCCGGCGAGGATCAGCTCCTCCGTGTAACGGTTCCGTCCGTTCAGGCTGCCCGCGGTCGAGCGCATGACGACCGGGCCGATCTGGACGCCCTCCGCGCCGCGCGGCGGCATGACCACCAGCATCGGCTCGTCGCCGTCGCCGTACCACACCTGCTTCGTGCGCGGCGTGACCTCGGCGCCCTCCGGGTCGACGATGCACTCACCCGTGTCGTCGCGCAGCAGGAACAGGCCGTTGCTCACCTCCTTGCGCACCAGATTCCATTCCTTGCCGCTCTTCCTCTCGACGGTGTACCGGTACCAGCAGCACGTCGTCTTCGAGAGTGGCGCGATGATCGGCTCGCCGCGCATCGGCTGGGCCTCGCCGATCAGCTCGACGTAGCCCTGGTGGGCGGAGCGCACCCTGGCCGTCGGGGCGTCCTCGATCACCCGCGCCTTCCACAGCCGCCGGAAGGCCTGGTAGAAGCCGAACGCCGCCGCGAGGGCGAGCACGAGGAGCAGCACCGCGAGCTCGACCTTGTCGAGCTGCTCGATCTGCAGGGCTGCCTGGGTGCGCACGCCGGGGATCACCGGGCGGCCGGCATCGTGCGCCGGCCGTCACCGCGCCATCGCTGCGTCAGGAGAAGAGCGCCTTGAGGTCGACGTCCTTCTTCTCCTCGTCGCCGAACTCCAGGAGCTCCGCGCCCCGGAACCCGAAGAACCGGGCGATCACGAGGTCCGGGAACTGCTCGATGCGCACGTTGTTGTTGTTGACCGCCTCGTTGTAGAACTCGCGCCGGTCGGCGATGCTGTTCTCGAGGCCGGAGATGCGCGTCTGCAGGTGCTGGAAGGTCTCGTTGGCCTTGAGCTGCGGATAGGCCTCGGCGACGGCGAACAGGTTGCCCAGGCCGATGCGCAGCTCCGACTCCGCCGGTCCCAGCGCGCCGACGTCGCCCTTCTCGCGGGCGGACGAGACGGCCGCGCGTGCCTTCATCACGCGCTCGAGCGTGTCCACCTCGTATTCCATGTACTGCTTGCAGGTCTCGACCAGCTTGGGCAGCTCGTCGTGACGCTGCTTCAGCAGCACGTCGATGTTCGACCAGGCCTTGGTGACGCCGTGCTTGAGCGTGACCAGGTTGTTGTAGATCATCACGCCGTAGACCAGCAGGATCACGATCACGGCGATCGTCACGATTGCACCCACACCCATCGTCCGCACTCCTTCACGGGGTCTGACTTCACGCCGGAGTATACCGGCCCGTCACCGCGACATGCCGAACATCCGACCGTTTCGCGGCCAGTTTCCGAAGATCGCCGAGGGCGTCTGGATCCACGGCACCGCGCTCGTCATCGGCGACGTGACCGTCGGGCGCGACTCGAGCCTCTGGCCCTACGTCGTCGCGCGCGGCGACATCAACCGCATCGCCATCGGCTCGCGCACCAATGTCCAGGACGGCAGCGTCCTGCACGTCAGCCACGCCGGGCCCTTCAACCCCGAGGGCGCCGCGCTGGTCATCGGCGACGACGTCACCGTCGGCCACCGGGCGACCCTGCACGGCTGCACCATCGGCGATCACTGCCTTATCGGCATGGGCGCGATCGTGCTTGACCGGACGGTCGTCGAGCCGCGGGTGATGGTCGGCGCCGGGACGCTGGTGCCCGGCGGGCAGGTGCTCGAGTCGGGATTCCTCTACGTCGGCCAGCCCGCCCGGCGCGCCCGCCCCCTCGGCGAGCGCGAGCTCGCCTATCTCGACTACGCCGCCGCCCACTATGTCGAGCTCGCCGCGCACTACCGGGCGGCCGGCGAGTGACCCCCGCGTCCGCATTCAGCTTGGTTTAATCGCCGTCCCCTAGCCTGTCCTCCGACCACCCCTGCTCTGAGGAATCAGCCATGTCGAACCAGGACGAAGTGAAGGTTTGGGACCCGCTCGTGCGAACGTTCCACTGGGCCCTGGTGACCGCCTTCGCGGTCGCCTTCGTGACCGAGGACCAATGGCTCGGCCTGCACGTTCTCGCCGGCTACGCCGTGCTCGGACTGGTCGGCGTTCGCCTGGTCTGGGGGCTGGTGGGCACCCGCCACGCCCGCTTCGGCGACTTCCTGTACCGCCCGCCGGTCGTGCTCGCCTATCTGCGGGACGTGCTGCGGGGCCGGGCGCGCCGCTACCTTGGCCACAACCCTGCCGGCGGCGCGATGATCGTCGCGCTGCTCGTCGGCCTGACCCTCACCAGCGTCACCGGCCTCTTCGCCTATGGCGCGGCCGAGCTTGCGGGGCCCTTTGCCGGCACGTTCGGCGCAGGCTGGGCCGACCCGCTCGAGGAGGTGCACGAGGTCCTCGCCAACCTGACTCTGATCCTGGCGGGGGTACACGTCGCCGGCGTGCTGGCGTCGAGCCTGCTCCATCGCGAGAATCTGGTCCGTGCCATGATCACGGGGACCAAGGCACGGGAGGTCTGATCATGCCGGCGGGCACGCAGTTGCTGATCGGGCTGGCCCTCACGGGCCTGCTGGCCGCGGCCACCCCGTCGCTCGCCAGCGAGCGTGACCACGACGAGGCGCGGGAACTGCGCGAGCGGGGCGACATCGTGCCGCTCGAGCAGATCCTGCAGGCCGCCGCCGGGCAGCGTGCGGGCCGCGTGGTGGAGGTCGAGCTCGAGCTGGAGTTCGACCTGCAGAGCGCGAGTGGCGGCAAGACCTACGTCTACGAGGTCGAGGTCCTGGACGCCGGCGGCGAGGTCTGGGAGCTGAAGTACGACGCCAGGACCGGCGCGCTGCTCGACGAGAAGAAGGAGCGTTGACGCCACCGCCCTGCGGAGGCGCCGGCACGGGGCCGCGGCCATGCGACTGCTCCTGATCGAGGACGACGAGGCGTTGTCGGCCCACCTGGCCGGCGACCTGACGCGCGCCGGCTACGCCGTCGACGTCGCCCACGACGGCGTCGAGGGCGAGTTCCTCGGCCGCGAGACCGCGTACGACGCAGTGGTCCTCGACCTGGGGCTGCCGGGCATGCCCGGCCTCGAGGTGCTGCAACGCTGGCGCGACGCCGGCAACCCGGTCCCGGTGATCGTGCTCACCGCCCGCGACGCCTGGCACGAGCGCGTGACCGGCTTCAAGGCCGGCGCCGACGACTACCTCGGCAAGCCCTTCCACGTCGAGGAGCTGATCGCGCGCATCGGTGCCCTGCTGCGGCGGCGCGGTGGCCACGCCGGGCCGAGCGTCGCCTCCGGCGATCTGCGGCTCGACGAGGACCGCCAGGAAGCCGTCCTGCCCGGCGGCGAGGCCGTGCCGCTCACCGGCACCGAGTTCCGCCTGCTCCGTGCCTTCATGCTGAACCCCGGCCGGATTCTCTCGAAGACGCGCCTGATCGAGCACGTCTACGACCAGGACTTCGACCGCGACAGCAACCTCATCGAGGTCTACGTGCGGCGCCTGCGCGACAAGATCGGCCGCGACCGCATCCTGACCCGCAAGGGCCAGGGCTACGTGTTTCCGGGAGAGCCCTCGTGATCTCGCTGCGGCGGCGCCTGCAGGCCGGTCTCGCCGCCAGCGTCCTGGTGCTGCTGCCGCTGCTGGTCTGGGGGGGCGGAACCGCGGTGCGGAGCCTCGTCCGGCAACACGCGCTGTCCGGCCTCACGCACAACGCGGAGGCGCTGCTCGGCGCCGCCCACTTCGACGCCGCCGGGCGGCCCGGCCTGCCGGGCGGGGCGCTGGCACCCGTCTATCGCCAGCCGTTCTCCGGGCACTACTACCTGCTCGTCGATGCCGGCGGGCCGATCGAGCAGTCCCGCTCGCTGTGGGACCACAGGCTACCCATCGAGCCCGTGGCGCCGGGCGAGCGGCACGTCCTCGAGCTGCCGGGGCCGGGTCACCAGTCGCTGCTCGTCCTCGCCGCCGGCTACCGCAAGCAGGGCCACGCGCTGACGATCGCGGTGGCGGAGGACCTGGCCCCGATCGAGCACGACATCGCCCGCTACCAGATGGTGGCGGGGCTGCTGGTGCTCGCGGTTCTCGCCAGCCTGCTCGTCGTGCAGCGCGCCTTCGTGCGCCGCGCCTTCCGGTCCCTCGACGCCCTGCGCGACGACGTGCGCCGCGTCGAGAGCGGCGAGGTCAAGGGGCTGCGCGAGGACGTTCCGGAGGAGGTCGGCCCGCTCGTGCGCGAGGTCAACCGGCTCCTCGCCCTCCTCGACCAGCGGCTGCAGCGGTCCCGCAATTCGGTCGGGAACCTCGCTCACGCCCTGAAGACGCCGCTGACCCTGCTCATGCAGCAGGTGGACGGCGACGCGCTGCGCGATCGCCCCGAGGTGCGACGCGCGCTGCAGCAACAGGCGGAGCGCATCCGTGACCTGATGGAGCGCGAGCTGAGGCGGGCCCGGCTGGCCGGCGCCGGCGCGGCGAGCCGGCATTTCCAGCCTGCCCGGGACGTGCCTGCACTCCTCGATGCCCTGCGGCGCATGCACGACCGCGAGGGCCTGCGCGTCGAGGCCGACTCCCTGCCCGGTGTCGCCGTGCCGCTGGACGACGAGGACGTGATCGAGCTTTTGGGCAACCTGCTCGACAATGCCTGTAAGTGGGCGGCCTCGACGGTGCGACTGCACATCGCGGTGGACGGCGCGCTGCTGATCCGCGTCGAGGACGACGGCCCGGGCCTGGACGGCGATACCGCGGAGGCGATGCTGGCACGCGGTGCCCGGCTGGACGAGAGCCGCACCGGTCACGGCCTCGGCCTCTCCATCGTCAAGGACATCGTCGCGCTGTACGGCGGTCAGCTCCAGCTGGAGCGGTCGGCCGACCTCGGCGGCCTGACCGCCCAGGTCAGTCTGCCGACGGGCCCCGACACCGCCTGAGCCGGCCGTCAGGGGATTTCGCCGCGCCGCAGCGCCTCGATGACCGGCGCGGTGTCGGGATGGACGCCGCGCCAGAGGAGGAACGACTCCGCGGCCTGCTCGACCAGCATGCCGAGGCCGTCGAGCGCCTTCGCCGCGCCTTTCGCGAGCCACCAGCGCACGAAGGCCGTGGGCTCCGCGCCGTACATCATGTCGTACACCCAGGCGCCGTCGGCGAGGCAGTCGTCGGGTATCGGCGGGACCTCGCCCTGCAGGCCCGCCGCGGTGCCGTTGATGACGAGGTCGAAGCGCCGGCCCGCGAGCGCCGGCAGGCCGCAGCCTTCGACCGGGCCCGCGCCGGCAGCGGTCGCGGCCAGCTCCACGGCCTTCGCGGCGGTGCGGTTGCCGATCACCAGGAGTGCTGGCCGCTCCGCGAGCAGCGGGCGAAGCACGCCGCGCGAGGCGCCACCCGCGCCGAGCAGCAGCACCCGCGCGCCCGCCAGCATGAAGCGGTGGTTGCAGCACAGGTCGCGCACCAGGCCGACGCCGTCGGTGTTGTCGCCGCGCAGCCGCCCGCCGTCGAGGACGATCAGGGTGTTGACCGCGCCGGCCGCCTGCGCGCGCTCGCTGCGCTCGTCGGCGAGGGCGAACGCCTCCTCCTTGAACGGCACCGTGACGTTCAGCCCCCTGCCACCCTCGGCGACGAAGCGCCTGACGTCCCCCGCGAAGTCGTCGCGGCTGCCGAGGATGCGGTCGTAGGCCAGGTCCTGCCCGGTCTGGCGCGCAAAGGCCGCGTGGATGAGGGGCGACTTGCTGTGCGCGATCGGGTTGCCGATGACGGCGTAGCGGTCGGTCACGGCGCGGCGCCCTACTCGTTCAGCCAGCGCGCCGCCTTCAGCGCGAAATAGGTGAGGATCGCGTCTGCGCCGGCCCGCTTGATGCAAAGCAGCGATTCCATCGCGACGGCGCGCTCGTCCAGCCACCCGTGCTGCGCCGCCGCCACGTGCATCGCGTACTCGCCGCTCACCTGGTAGACGAAGGTCGGCGCGCCGAAGGTCTCCTTCACCCGCCGGACGACATCCAGGTAGGGCATGCCGGGCTTCACCATCACCATGTCCGCCCCTTCCTGCAGGTCGAGGGCGACCTCGCGCAGGGCCTCGTCCGAGTTCGCCGGGTCCTGCTGGTAGGTGTACTTGTTGCCCTTGCCGAGGCTCGCGGCCGAGCCAACCGCGTCGCGGAACGGACCGTAGTAGGAGGACGCGTACTTCGCGGAGTAGGCGAGGATGCGGGTGTGGATGTGGCCCGCCTGCTCCAGGGCCTGGCGCACCGCGCCGATGCGCCCGTCCATCATGTCCGAGGGGGCGACCACGTCGGCGCCCGCGGCCGCGTGCGACAGCGCCTGCTTCACCAGCGCCTCCACCGTCTCGTCGTTCAGCACGTACCCGGTGGCGTCGATCAGCCCGTCCTGGCCGTGCGTCGTGAAGGGATCGAGCGCGACGTCGGTGATCACGCCGAGCTCGGGCACGGCCTCCTTGACCGCCCTGACGGCCCGCTGCGCGAGGCCCTCGGGGTTCCAGGCCTCGCGCGCGTCCTCGCTCTTGGCCGAGGCCGGCGTGACCGGAAAGATCGCGATCGCCGGGATGCCGAGCAGCTGCACCTCGCGCGCCTCGCGCACCAGCACGTCGACGCTGAGCCGCTCGACGCCGGGCATCGACGCGACGGGCTGCCGCATCTCCGCGCCCTCCTGCACGAACACCGGCAGGATCAGGTCGCTCGGCGTGAGCGTGGTCTCGCGCATGAGGCGGCGCGAGAAATCGTCGCGGCGCATGCGACGCAGGCGGGTGGCCGGAAAGCGGCCGTTGACGAAGGGTGACAGGCTCATGCGCTGCTCCGAGGGGTATCGACGCGAAGTGTTGACCT
>Ga0208980_10000810_pt1 | contig 18264 bp, 20 predicted proteins | sample WetSurMetagenome_3_FD_187993 | JGI IMG/M metagenome (GOLD analysis project Ga0208980, IMG submission 187993) | Wetland microbial communities from Twitchell Island in the Sacramento Delta, sample from surface sediment Aug2011 Site A1 Bulk (version 2) | ecosystem: Environmental > Aquatic > Marine... | reverse complement strand
CTGCCATGCTCCGTCAGGTTCTTGCCCTTGAAGAGGCGCACGAAGATGAGAGGAAAGGGCAGCGCGGCGTAGAAGAAGAACACAGGCACGAGGGCCTTTGCCTGCCAGGGCTCCAGGATGATGATTACGATGCCCAGGATGACCAGCACGAAGGAATAGGTGATGAGGAGGACCAGCCATGGCCTGGACCATACCCCTTGAAGCCACTTCGCCCTCCTGAATATATTCTCCTGTGAGGCTTCGGCCATCGCACACCTCAATCGAACTGCTTCCTCTTGTCCACCAGGGTAAGGCTCTTCGGCACCCAGTGCTCCTGGTCCGGCGGGACTATCTCGACCAGGGGGGGCTCAAGGAGATCGTTCTCCATCCCCGCCTTGAACTCGTCAAGGCTTAGGAGGGACTCCTCCACCTCCCTCCTGCCCTCTTTTGGGTCACCTTTGAACTCGACCCTGAAGCGGATCAGGTCCTTGTAACCCGAGCTTTCGATGGCCGCCTGGTATCCCAGAACTCCCTGGACCTTGAGGATGGCCTCGTCGAAGAGGAGCGGGTACACCTTGTCTCCGAGGCCGACCTTGGACTGCATGTCCATCCTTCCCGTGATCTTGCCAATCTTCCCGACCGCTCGCATCCCGCAACCGCAGGGCGGGTCGATGCGCATGGTGAGGTCGTAGGAGCGATATCTGATGAGGGGGGAGCCTTCGAAGCACAGGCTGGTCCATATCAGCTCGCCCTTCGCCCGGTCCTTCACATGCTCGCCCGATTCGGGGTCCACGACCTCGGCCAGGTAATCGGCGGCGTCGATATGCAGGCCGTCCTGAACCTGGCATTCGATGGTCGTGGCCAGGCCCATCTCAGTCATCCCGTACTGACTCAATGCCTTGCAGCCCCAGGCTTGCTCCAGCTCCCTACGCATCGCCTCGGGGAGCGGCTCGGCGGAGCAGATGATGGCCTTCATCCCGTAGGAGCGCAAATCCTCCTTCTCCTTCGCCAGGATAGTAAGGCGATAAAGGAAGGAGGTCAGACCGATCATCATGGTGGTCTTCCTCTCCCGCATGATGCGCAGCTGCTCCCCGATATCGATCATGGACGCGTTCACCGCATTCAACCCTGCGACCTTGCAGGCGCTCTCGAGCATCAGGCCAGGGTCCCATGAGGCCACGGTGGGGAACATTATCTGAAGGGTATCTTCCTTCCGCATGCCCACGTCCTTGAGTGCGGCGGCGATCGCGTCCACGATGTTGAGCACGTCGCCACGGGTGTAGAACAATCGCTTCCGGGTCCCTGAGGTGCCAGAGGTGGTGAAGGCGCGCATCACCTTGGTCTGGGAGACGCAGAGGAATCCCATGGAATCCGATGCGAGGTCCTTCGGTTCGGTGATCGGAATCTTGAGCAGGTCCTCGAAATCCCGGATGCCCGAGGGCTCTACGCCTGCCTGGGCCCATTTCTTCTTGTAGTAATAGCTGTTCTCCAGCGTGTACCTCATCTGATGGCGGACCCGGAACAACTGATACTCGCGCAACGCCTCTTGGTCCACCTCCTCAGGACGTACCCGGCCGATGATGCCTCGCAGCTCGGATTCCCTCTTGGCCGCCATGGCCACCTTGGCGCATATCCAGTCCTCCAAGGGATGCCGGGACCCTTCCTCCAATTTGCTGGAGGATAACCTGGAACGAGCGATGACGAGCATCAGGCGCTTGAATGGGTTCACCGCGAGGCAATGGCCATGCTTGGCTAAATGGTTTTTTCAAGGTGATCTATACCCTTAGCTCCAGGACCTCCGTTTGTCCGGATTGAGGGCGGTCGGGGGCGTTTATTGACAATTGGATAGGCTCATGATGAAAACCGTAAATAGTCAGGTGGGGATGATTCCTCTGATGCCTCAGAGAGACTGGAAGCGGGACTCGGGCGAGATCAGGCGATATTGCAACCTAGCCTCTGCGCCTGTTGCCGTCAAGCTCCTCAGACAGGTAAAGGAGCTCACCGAGATCAAAGGACTGAAGCAGCTTCAGGCCACCGCCCCTTGCCACATGGCAGCTTATGCCAGATATTACAAGGAGGAGGGCGTCGTAGGCGCTTCGGCTGAGAGCCTGAAATGTGTTTGGGGCGCCACCTGCACCGGCCTCATGCGCTCCCCCGAACGCCTGAGCGATGGGGAATTGGCCTGGAGGTATGCCAAGGACTCTGAGGCAGGGAAGCACATCCAGGAGGTTATGGGCGTTCTCGGGTCCAGAGAAAAGCTCTTCGAAGCAATGGTCATGGCCCCCTTGGACATCGCTCCCTTGGACCCGGACGTGGTGGTATTGTATGTGACCCCAGCACAGGCGCTTCGCATGGTCATAGCCTACGCATACGAATCTGGGGAGGAAGTGAAGAGCGTCATCACCGGACAGTCGTCCCTATGCTCGTCAATCGCTCACGCCTGTCAGGAGAAGAACCTGGTCGTCGACCTTCCTTGCATGGGGGATCGCATGTTCGGCCTGGTGCAAGAGCAGGAGATGTTGGTGGCTTTCCACCACAGTAGGGTGGGGCAGATAGTGGAAGGGTTGAGAGCCACGGAATCCTTCTCCAGTCATCCATTCAAGCCCTTCCTGCGTTGGCAGGTGATCTTCGCTCCGGACATGGAGCCGAGGCGTACCGAGCTGGAATAACCTTTTCGGCGCATCCAGATATGAGCTGGTAGGGTTTAAGTAGAGGCATGCCCTTCAACGCCGGGGATATAGATGCCGTTGACGGAGCATATGAGACAGGCGGGCGTCACGCCTCGGCTGATGAAGACCACCCAAAAGATCAAATGCCCGCGATGTGGCCTAGAGTTCAGCCTTTTCCAGTCCCGGGCGATAGCCTGCGTTGGCTGCAGTAAGGCGGCGTTGAACTGCGAGAAGGCCCGGTGCTTGCGCTGCGACCTCGAATTCCCCTTGTATGGCCCCATCGTGCCGACCGAGTTAGGGCAGCGCAATGTCTCCGTCTACATGAATAAGATCATCGAGAACTACTACAAGCAAGTGGGAAGGAACTCCAAGCGTTGAGCTCAGACTCTTCCATTTGCTAAGAGCTCCATCTTCGGATTGGAGCCTTTCTAGCCTTTACCATACTTGGACCACATCTCATGGCGATAGATGGTCTTGCCCTTCTTCGAATTGATATTGAAGAGGCAGAATGGGATCAGCTTTCCGTCCGGGGTTACAGTGTGAATGCAGCAGTTGCAGAAGCGTTCCGTTTCCGACGTCCAGGCATCCTGGAAGGCCATGGTGCTCACTGTTAGATAGTTGGTCTTGGCCCTTTCGATGAACCCAGCCCAAGAGCCCTCTTCGGCTGGCTGGTCACCTAGCTGTTCGTCGATGAAGCGCCATAGATCAGAGATCTCCTTACGGGTCTTCTGCGCGACCTCCTTGGTATCCTTGGGCGGCCCCAAGGCCCTGTGCGTCATCGGGAATAATGTGCCATCCTCCATCAGAACGCTCATGGATTTGGCGTCGCAATGTACGTTGGAGCAGGAGGTGGGGATGAAGTTGTCCACGCGGAGCTCCCCGTTGGTCTGCTTCTCTATCTCCCTCAATAGGTCAGGTATGGTGATGCGGTCCTTGTTATCAGGGTCGATGGGATAGCGGCCGAAGTAGCTGAGCGGCTGGAAGTGGATGCCCTTCACTGTCGGTACCCATTTCTTGGCGAATTGCACGACCTCGCCTATGCGATCCTGGTTGATGTTCGGTGAGACCACGACAACCAATGTGACCCCCATCCCCACCTTCTTGCAGTTCTCCAATGCCTTGAGCTTGGGCTGCAGGAGGTCCTTCCCACACGTTTTCATATAAATGTCAGAGTGCAGACCGTCGAAGGAGAAGTATAGGGACTCGACCCCCGCCTCCTTAATGGCTTTCAGGAACTCGATGTCCTCACCGAGACGGACACCATTGGTATTCAGCTCAATATAGTCGATGCCCATGTTCTTGCCCATCCGGATTATCTCGGGCAGGTCTTCCCTGATGGTCGGCTCGCCGCCCGAGATCTGGATGCAGATTGGATGAGGTACGTAGTCCACGATAGTCTGGTACATCTTTTTGATCTCGTCCATCGAGGGGTGAAAACGATAATGCTCGTTGGCACTGGCGAAACAGATGGGGCACTTAAGGTTGCAAGAGTTGGTGATTTCCAGCACCACCAAGCATGTGTGTTGCCTATGATCGGGACAGAGCCCGCATATCTGCGGGCAATCGCCTTTCTCTTGTACTGCGATCTTCGCCGGCCGGGAATACTCTGCCTTGTACTGATTAAGATCCAGGTAATCCTTCACCCCTGTCCAGATCAAGACCTTGAACTCGCCGTGCTCCGGGCACTTCTTGACTAGGTAGATCTTATCGTTCTCGGCGATCTTGACCGCGGGGATGGTCTTAAGGCATTCTGGACAAAGGCTGTTGGTCTCGCCAATCTTCTCGCTCATTGTTACACCTGGCCTGGCCCCTGAGCGCATCGGACGCCATTAAACCTTTCGAAAATTGGCGGACGGTTTCTAGACTACGCTAGCGCAAGAAAATAAAGAAAAGGTTAAGGGAGGCCGCTTAGCGGCCGTTTTGTTAGCGTTTACGCCTTCTTCTTCTCGAAGAGTCCTTCGGCCGCAGCCAACGTCTTGGTAGCGAGGTATTCCTCGACCCAGACATCGCCGCACTTGGTGCAGACAACCGCCGGCCCATTCCTCGAAACGCCGATGTAGCTCATCTCCGCTGTGCCATACTGTGCTGCTTGGTTGCAATGCATGCACGTGTATGGTGATGGTGCGGTGGCGTTTATGATCTTGCCGAGCGTCATGCGGTGGGAGTAGGCAGAGTTTACGTTGGCGTGAGACTTCAGAATCCCCTTCTCGATGTTATAGTCGGCATATACGGTCACATTGTTGATGACCTTCTTGCCGATGATCTTGCCGGAGCTCTTGTCGAAGATCTTCTTGTTGTCTCCCTCGGCAGTCTTCACGACCTCCATCACGTCATCTACCTTGAGTCCCCTCTTCCCGATGGTCTCCTTGACTTGATCTGATGCTTTGAAGTCCATCTTTTTCACCTCACCATGACCCGAACGTACCGAAGTCCCTAGCTGACTTCACCAATGCTAGCATGTTACCAGGCAGAGTGTAGGGCGGGCATTCGCACGAATTTCCAAGGATATAGCCTTTTGGAGAATCCCGACCTCCAAGCAGCTGCTCCTTCCCTTGGTTGTACACAGCAATCGGATTCGGGTTGATCATGAGCTTGGTGTCGACCGAGCCCATCATAGTCGCCCTCTGACCAAACTCCTCCTTCAGGAGCTTGGATGGGAACACGTTCTTGCCCTTGTAGCCAATGTGGAACACGGTGAACGGCGACCACATGAGGTTGTCTTTGAACCTCTTGTAGTCTGTCTCGTGGTTGCCGCAAAGGTGATAGAACACCTGAGGACCAGCACCCTTCCTGAAGCACTGATCTACATAGTACCCCATCATCTTGGCGCCGTACTCTTCGACCGCATCGTCGGAGAAGATGTCGTTGTTGGCCAGCACGGATCCCACGATCAACATGGCCATGCCGTACTTGTCCGCAAGTCCAGCTGCACCATTGACCGAGGTATCAGTAAAGGTCTTCACGAGTTTCTTCGCCGCTTCAGGTTCGGTGAAGGTCCACATGATGAAGTTCTCAACCCCGCACAACTCAGCAGCCGCGCCCACAAGGTCGAAACCGTATGAAATCGGCACCAAGGTCATTGGCAGGTTCTTTGCCACATAATCATATAGGCGGTAGAACTCCTGTTGCGTGAAATTTTTCTTCAATTCCTCCTTGTCCATGACCCGGAGTTTGTCGACATCGCCTGGCTCAGATAATATCGGTCCTGTGGATATCGGCGGGAGGGTGTCCTTATATACCAATTTTAAACCCAACTCGCGTGTCCACGGTAGCGAATAGAACCAGTGCGTCACCGGCAGCAGGTCGTAGAGCTCGGAAGCATAGGCGACACAGTGTATTCCTAGCTCTGGTTTTTCATAGAAGTCCCTGATGGTATACCCGCATGCCACGGCGGCGTGGGACAAAATGATCGCGTCCACGTCGATCCTGTCATGTGGATTATCCACGAAGGGGCTCGCAAAGCGCTTGGTGGCATTCGCATGCCACTTCATATCTATGGGTGGAAAACTCTCTTCATAGCCCATTTGGAATCCCCGGCTCTTGAGTGTAGTTTTCGATATATAATCCTTGGCTTATGCCAGGTGAAACATCGTTCCAACTTGAACTTTAAAGGTCTGTTAATATGGAACGTTGTTCCAATATTATGATTTAAATTATACTATCTTTCATTTTTATGAAACTATTTCACACATTTTTTCGAAATTTGGACGATTTAGGCTGGAGAGGGGGTGTTAATTTTCTTGTGTTTGGTGGATTTCACGATAGATTAGACGTCTTTATGATCGGCCTCCTCATTGGTCTCGAATCGCATTTCCTGAAGCCCGTGCGCACATATCGTGTCTGGCGCCATCTCGGTCTTCCCAAGCCTGAAAAGCTTTCTGATCACGACGCAGATGACGAAGACCAGGAGCCCGAAGAGCACTATGGCCCCCCCAGTGGCGAGGTCGAAGTAGAACGATATCAACATCCCCTCCATCACAATGAACAAGCCTAGCACGAGGGCCGAGAGCATCGTTCCTTTAAAGGATCTGGAGAACTGCATGGCAGATGCAGCGGGTATGATAAGCAAAGCGGATACCAGTAGGGCTCCGACAATCTTGATCGATGCAACAACTGCCAAGGCCACGAGAACATTGAATGCGATTTCAAAGGTGACGACCGGAACACCGGAAAGACGAGCGCTCCGTTCGTCGAAGGTCATAAGAACTAGCTCTTTGTAGAATACGCCGATAAAGACCAAAGCAATCAAGGTGAGCAAGATTATCAACTGCAGGTCCTGAGCGCTAACCGTGAGCAGGCTGCCGAAGAGATATGAGAATAAGTCAACGGTGAATCCTCCCCCGATCGAGGCAAGGACTGCACCAATTGCCAGACCTGCAGAGAATATCAGACCAATGGCGGTCTCCGAATAGACTATTTTGCTCCGATTTAGCAAGGAAATGACCAAGGTCCCAAACAAGGCCAGGACCAATGCCGTGTAAAGCGGATAGATTGCCAGGACCAGGCCGATGGCAACGCCACCAAATGATAGGTGAGCTATGCCTTCGCCGATCAGGGAGGCCCTTTTCAGCACGATGAAGACCCCGAGAGCAGCGCAAAGCAATGCCGAGCATATACCAGCCAAGAAGGCCCTCTGGAAGAACTCGTAGGCGAAAAGGCCGCCGACATCAACCATTTTATTTTCCTCCATCTTGGATGTCTATAGGTTTCTGCTCAGGGACGAGGCAACTTCCATGGTCGTGGTGGAAGATGAAGGTGAAATGCTCCCCGTATGCATCTCGCAACATCTTCGACGGGTCGAATCCTGGGGTGATCGGAGTATAGTGCAATTGACGATTTACCACCGCCAGTTTGTTCGCCTGGCAGATGACCCCGGATAGGTCGTGGTTGACGGTCATCACCGTGATTCCATACTCGCTCTTTAGAAAGCGAAGCAGGTTATGGAAATGGTCCTGCATGCATGCGTCAAGGCCCGCTGTTGCCTCATCGAGAATTAGCAGCTTCGGTTTTCGAACCAAGGCTTTGGCGATGAAGATCCTTTGCTTCTGCCCACCGGAAAGGTCGCTTATCTTACGGTCGGCCACGTTCCTGAGTCCCATCAAATCGATAGCCCTGTCCACCTCTTCCTTCTGATCTTTTCCTAGCCTTCTTCCCAAACGGTCCCGGTTAAGGCATCCCAAGGACACTATCTCCCTGACGGTCGCTGGGAAGATGGGATCGAACTGAATGGCGTTCTGTGATACGTAACCTATCAAGTGGAAGTCCTTGAAGCGGCGGATATCAGTCCCGAATAGGCGGATATAGCCTGATTCGATGGGGATGTTGCCTAGAACCGCGTTCAAGAACGTGGTCTTGCCCCCCCCATTTGGACCCACGATGCCCAAGACATCGCCTCTATCCACCTCCACGGACACCCTGTCCAGGACGACTAGGTTGTTGATCTTGACCGTTACGTCCTTTACCTCGACTATCTTTTGCGGTGAGCCGTCAATTGTTATTTGCGGGGAGCTCATTGAACCACCTCCAATCCGATCTTCAGGCTATCCAGGTTAGAATACATTATTTCAAAGTAGTCCATATGCGCGTGGACGCCAGCCCGACCATGAACGCCATCCAGCACCAGTACCTTGGCCCCGGTCTCGACGGCGATGATCTCCATCACCGCATCCAAATAGACTGGTTCGGAAAAGACGTAGTGGAGTCCTAGCCCATTGACCAAGTCCGTCAATCTCGCCATGTCCTGAGGGCTTGGCTGTTGGTCCGCCGATATGCCAACGGCTGCGTATGCGTCAAACCCGAATCTTTTCGCCATGTAGTTGAAGCCCTCATGGGTCGTGACTATGGCGTTCTTCGTCCTGTTTGCTAATCCGTTGGCGAAATCTTGGTTCAGCTGGTCGAGCCTTTGCATCAGGGCATCGGCGTTGTTGGTGTAGAACGTGGCATTTGCTGGGTCGGCTCGATTAAATGCCTGCAGGATGTTCTGAACTTGTATCTTTGCGCTCAAGGGATCGAGCCAGAAGTGCGGGTCTCCGCCTGCATGATCCTGTTCCTGTGAGGGTATAATTGGGATTCCAACGCTCGTATCCACCTTGATCAGTCCGGGGTTGTGGATGGCGGCAAGGAAGCTGTCGATCCAGGGCTCGAAGCCCATTCCATTGAAGACCAGCACCTGCGCCTCGCTGACCTCAATCAAATCCGAGGGCGTTGGTTCCCAAGAATGTGGTTCAATGTTGTCAGGGATCATGGTATAAACATCTGCCTTATCCCCAGCTATCTCACTCGAGAAGAAGTACAAGGGATAGAATGTGGCGACGACCTGAAGCTTACCGGATTTATTGAGCTGTGGAACGAAGAGCATAAAGGCCGCCGCGCTCGCCCCGATGATAAGGACTACCGTCAATATGGCCGCGAAAGTCCGGGGAAAATCTCCAATAAATTTTGACATACTCTAAAAAGCTGTAAGTTATTAACATTTATATCATTTATTATTAAGTAGCTTATCTGGTACTCCTCGATAATTAATAATAGATTTGCTCTGGTGCAACTAAGGGCTCATTCCTCTATCTCAAAGCCCGCCGCCTTCCAAGCCCCTATGCCACCGAGGACGTTGAAGACGTTGTCATAGCCCATGTTCCGGAGCATGACCGCGGCCATGCTACCCCTGAACCCAGCACTGCACATGCATGCCACTTTTACCAATTTGGGAACTTCGGATAGCCTTGACTGAAGTTCCCCGATGAAAACGTGCTTGGCCCCTGGTACCCTAATCTCCTCCAACTCATGACCTGGACGGGGGTCAAGTATCATTGCCTTGCCCTCTCGCACCAGCTTTCTTGTAGCGGCCACGTTCATCGTAGGTAGAGTCTCATACGGCATCCCCTCGCGAAGCCATTGGGCCATCCCGCCTCGCAAGTACCCAGCGATATAATCGTAGCCCATGCGCACCAGCACCCGCACCGCCCTTTCCACCTGAAGCGGGTCCTCCACCACGAGGTAAATTGGCTTATCATAAGGGAATAGCCAGCCTATGTAAGCAGCTAGGCCGTCGAGCCAAATAGAGGTTGCGCCTTCGATATATGCCCCAGCCACGCTATGAGGCATGCGCAGGTCTAGGAGCAAGCCCCCCTGCTCCAATGCCAATCTGAATTGTTTTGGAGATAGAGCCTCTGGCTCCGGGAGGCCGCTCATGGCAAGGTGCTTATGGAGGTTCATGGCTTCCATCCTGCGGAAATAGGGAGGTCGATCAAGCTTCTGCTGCATCCTGCTCTTGACGAACTCATCCTCGCTCAAGCGGAGCAGGTGGTTCTGCACCTTCTCCAATCCGATTGTGCTGAAGGCCCTTTCGCTGATGTCGCCCCCGCAAACCGAGCCTGAACCGTGGGCGGGGAAGACGATCGTGCCGTCCCCCAAGTTGACGAGCTTTGTGTGCAGGCTATGGTAAAGGTCGTGCGATAAACGCTCTTGTTTGTCTGGTCCAGGTAGGTCCGTGCGGCCCACGTCGCCTACAAAAAGTGTGTCGCCCGTGAATACGGCCACGGGATCATAGCCCGTCCCTAGGTCCACCAATGCATAGGACATGCTCTCCTCGGTATGGCCAGGCGTGTGGATGGCTCTGAGCTCCAGGTCCCCGAAGGAGAATTCCTGCCCGTCGATGACGGTCTCGCCGTAATCGAAGTCGAGCCCTGGCCCGTGGAAGACCTTGGCTCCGGTTCTATCGACGATCTCCATGGAGCCGATGACGTAATCCTCATTCCTGTGGGTCTCGAAGACGTGAGTAATTTGGGCTCCTTCCCTTCGGGCGATTTCGAGGTAGACCTCACAGTCCCTCCTTGGGTCCACGACGAATGCCTTGCTCCCTTCGACCACGATGTAGGAAAAGTGCGCAAGTCCCTCCGACTCAATTCTCTTCACCAGCAAACTCAATACCCCCTAGACCACACAATCAGATTTAGAATTGAGGCCATAAAAATCTTGTCTAACTCGCTTCGGATTATAGCTAGTTACATTAAAATCCTTACATTGGCATAAGCTGGCCATGGACCTGATCTGGTTTATCTTAGTGCCCTTAGCCATAATCCTCGCCCTCGTCCTCATTTCCGCCCTGGTCCTGCTCTTGAACAAGCAGAGGCTTCCCCCCGCATGCGAGTTTGTGGAGGTCGGGGGATCGAGGTTGCATTATTGCCAGAAGGGTTCAGGAAAGCCAGTGGTGCTTATCCACGGGAGCAATGGCTCATTCATCGATTTCCGCTTGTCGATAATGGACGAGCTCTCGAAGGACTTCAGGGTCATGGCCTTCGACCGACCAGGGCATGGATATAGCTCGAGACAAACTGAAGTGCAGAAGAGCTGCGCGGTGCACGGGGACCTTGTGCGCGAGGCCTGGAAGAAGATGGGAGTGACCAAGCCCATCGTGGTGGGACACTCCTCCGCGGGAGCGGTTTTGATGGACATGGCGGTCAGGAATCCTCAGGACCTGACAGGGCTAGTGATCATATCCGGAGTGGTCCATTCCTACGCGGGGCAGAAGATACCGATAATGGGCCTCTATCGCGCCCTCAAGAGGAAATATCTCGGTACCGCGCTCATCTGGACGCTATTCCTCCCCCTTGGTGGTCTGATAGGGCGCTGGCTACTCAAGTTCACCTTCGCCCCTGACCCGGTCCCGGACTATTACCGGAGGATGGGGGTCGCGCTCGCATTGAGGCCTTCGGCGCTGAGAGCGGAAGCCGAGGACCTCGAGTGCCTGGAGCCCACTCTTCAGACAATCGAGGGCCGCTATTCCGAGATCCGTTTGCCTTTGGTTCTTGTGGTAGGAGAAAAGGACAGGAACGTTCCTCCAGAGGCACAATGCATCAAGCTACACTCAGAGGTCCCTGGCTCTGAACTCCTCCTGTTGAAGGGGACCGGGCATATGCCCATGTTCACGCGACCGATGGAGGTCGTCGCTGCGATTCGCCGCGCGAGAGAAATCGGAAGTAGGGTCATTGCGCAAGATTGAAGCCAAGTTACCCCCTTAAAAACTGCTTGTAGCTTTGGGGGGTATTGGGGTTGAAGATCCTTCTTTCCACTCCGCCTGGCAAGACCACGGAGAAATGGCCTCCACTTGGCTTGCTCTATATTGCAGCTACTTTGCGGGAGGAGAGGAACGATCGGGTGGTGGTATGCGATGCCTTCTGCGCCAACATGAGCGCAGATGACCTGGTCATAAAGATAGTGGAGGAGAGGCCAGACGTGGTTGGGCTGAACTGCTCGACGCACACCTTTTTACAGGCCATAGAGGTGCTTCGACGGACTCGGGAGGAGCTTCCTGAAAGCAAGATAGTGCTGGGAGGTTACCACGCCACCTTCGCCTCGGAGAAGATCTTGAGAGCTTACAGGTTCATCGATTTCGTAATCCGGGGAGAGGCGGAGCGCTCTTTCGTCAAATTGATGGACCATCTCGAGAAAGGAACGGAGCCATGCGACGTCGAAGGCATCAGCTACGTCAAGGATGAAAGGATCGTTGAGCGACCGATATGCCTGATCCAAGACCTGGATTCCTTGCCCTTCCCCGATCGTCGATTGCTGGGCGATATGAAGTATGGGTATACCCACCAAGGCATCCCTTTGACCTTTGGCAAGTTCACCACCATCTCCTCCTCTAGAGGATGCCCTCATAGATGCACCTACTGCTCCTGCGCCGCGTTCTCCTTGAACAGATGGAGGCCTCGGAGCCCTGAGAACGTGGTGGAGGAGCTAGAATCGATCTATGAAGATGGCTACGAGAATTGCGTCTTCGTGGATGACAACTTCACTCACAACCCCAAAAGGGCGGAGAGGATCTGCGAGCTCATCAAAAAAAGGAAGATTCGCATGGCGCTTTTCTGTGAGGGCAGGGTGGACTCCGCTTCGAGCGAGCTCATGCGCAAGATGAAGACGGCGGGCTTCGATGTCATCTATTTCGGGGCGGAGAGCGCCTCTCCGCGTACGCTGGATTATTACAAGAAGCATATCACTCCAGAGAAAACTGCCCAAGCTATCGATAATGCCAAGAGGGCAGGTATGCTGGTCATCACCTCCTACATCATCGGTGCACCCGTAGAACAAGAGGAGGATGTGACCAGGACCATCGATTTCATAAAGGAGAGCAGGCCGCATGCAGTCCAGGTGAATATCCTGGACTGCCTTATCGGGACCGAAATATGGGAGAATATGTGCAAGCAAGGATTGATCGGGCCAGAGGAATGGAAGACCAACCATCGCATATATGAGTTCAGCACCAGCCCCTTTGGTCAAGAGCGTCTGCAGGAGTTAGTGGACGATACCTATTCCCAATGGCTCAAAGGATGGTGGAAGCGCGAGGGGATTGTCGAGCTCTTGAAAGTCCTGATCCACAACAATACGGCAAGGAAGGTGGTCTTCACCAACCTATTGAACCCCAATGTGCGAGTTCAGCTCCAAGATGGGCTCAAACCTTTCCATTCGAAGACCGTCCCCCCAGATGGCACCGTGGTCTCGGTACAAATCTAATTTTCAAGTTCTTGCGAAAGGATTTCCTAGGCGTTTCGTCATTCAGCAAAGGATGAACACATTAGAGGCCATCCGCACCAGGAGGAGCGTTCGCAACTTCGCGACTAAAGCCATTCCCAAGGAAACCATCGAGGAGCTGCTGCGCGCGGCAATGTCCGCGCCTTCGGCAGGGAATGAGCAACCATGGCAGTTTCTGGTAATGGACGATCGAAAGAAGCTCGACAGCATCACGAAAGTGAACCCTAATGCCAAGATGTGCAAGGAAGCCCAGGTGGCAATAATGGTCTGTGGCGATACCACCAAGGAGAAATACCCAGGCTTTTGGGTCCAGGATTGCGCTGCGGCCGCGCAGAACATCCTCTTGGCGGCGCATGACCAAGGACTTGGTTCAGTCTGGACTGGTATCTATCCGATCGAGGAAAGGGTCCAAGGTTTCAAGGAGCTTCTGGCCCTGCCTGATAACATAATCCCTTTCTGCCTGATCCCGTTGGGATATCCATTAAAGGAGCCTCCACAGGTTGCTCGGTTTCAGCGAGAAAGGATCCATTATAATTCTTGGTGAACGGGCGTAAGCCCCCACCATCCAATATTCTTCTCTTTTGGATATCACTTCATAGGCGTCGTTCGTTGACATTTCTTTTTCTGCGACTCTTAGCCTCATTATCAATTATGTTGAGATGTCGGCGCAGACTGACCCCTTTCCGCTGAAGCTCTTCCCTGGTCACAGTTGCTTTGGCTTTGCAGAATTCATCCACGAAGATACGGCCATCCTCATCGCAATTCACTGGGTAAATTTTGCATCCCAGAGGTCGATTGTCGTAGACCATGCAGGTTTTACCATCATCCGACATAAAAGAGCATCTCCCCTCGACATTCCGGAGGCGAGGCAGGCCGTCATGCCCTATATCACATATCTCCTCTCTTTTGAATCCAATAGCTATCAGGCGGAGGATGTCATTCTCGGAGAGCTCCATCATAGTCTCTTTGCAACAATCACCACATCTTGAGCATCTCATATCTTCCGTCCTCTTGATTTTAAACCCGTTTCAGTCAAGTGAGTCAAACGGCCCCCTTAATCATGTCGCTAGGTTGTTTGCATAAACGAATAGATAAATATCGTCGCATTTGAATTTCCCTTCTAAAGGTGATTGTTTGGAGGGAGCAAAGGTGCAAGCGGATCCAAAGGACCCTAAATATCTGAAATTAAGGAAATGGAATCTGGCCATGGGCATATTGGATGTAATCCAAGGCGCCCTCATGCTCTGGCTAGCAAATGATTGGACGGTGCCAATTTATACGAATTTCCTACAACCTGGATACTATCCACCCCAGTATGATTACAACGTGGTTTACAACCTACCTATGGGGGCGGCCATCGCTGCATTTCTGTTCATATCGGCAGCGGCGCATCTGTCCGTCTCCACGTTCGGGTACAAATGGTATGTAAGCAAAATCAGCACCGGCATAAACCCGGCAAGATGGTATGAATATGCCATCTCTTCTTCGTTGATGATCGTCATCATCGCTGGTCTCTCTGGCTTCTCCGAGCTTGGTGGCCTATTGCTGCTAATTGCTGCCAATGCTGCCATGAACCTCTTCGGGCTTATGATGGAGCTCCATAACCAGACGACCAAGAAGACCGATTGGACCGCATTCATTCTTGGTTCCGTGGTAGGTGCTATTCCATGGGTGGTTGTCATCATGTACTTCCTCGGAGCCACAGGTCAGAATGCAAGTGGGGTGCCAACGTTCGTCTATGCCGCAATAATCATGCTTCTGATCTTCTGGGTCACCTTCCCTATAAACATGATACTGCAGTATAGGAAGAAAGGCAGGTGGAGCGACTACTTGTTCGGAGAGAAGGTGTACATCCTGCTGAGCCTCACCTCGAAATCCATACTTGCATGGATCATCTTCTTTGGAATTCAGGCAAGGTAGCGCATATGGGGTATGTGGCCCCTGAACAAACCTTTTCCATTTTTTCACACCAATTTTTCAATAAACGTCTTCCCAGATTTTTAAAATTTTGACAAGGAATAGCGTTATTCAATCGATTTTCAAATGATTCTCAATAATTCATAAATATCACTAGCTCAGGAATTAAATTGAACTTCTGAATTGAAGCTCACTTTACCATCCATGGATGACTGGATGGTTCGAATAGAGGTGAATGGAATGGACACGATTCGATGCCCGAAATGCGATGAGAAGTTAATGGGAAAGGACGAACCTAGCCTGAGCAAAGAGTTCAGGAATCATCTCATGCAAACCCATAAGATGAAGCTGCCAGAAGCGGCTGTTGGCAAGGGGCAGCTTGCCTTCGGGGCGGCTACCACAATCGAGGGCCCGAAGGTTGAGGGCGCCTGGGGTGAAGAGGTTCACGGAAAGAAGCATTTAGAAGAAAGGAAAAAGGCAGGTAAGGGTGGGCCACAGAAGAATATCGAGCTTAGGTGCCCAGTTTGCGGGGCTTTAATAATTGGCGTCGATGAGGATGAGATATCCGGATTGGTGAAAACACATCTAGCCCATCACGAGCACACCTAACAAGACCTGTTAGATTAATGATGAACACGATAATGCTGCAAGAATTCGGTGGGTGCGAAAGCTATTAATCAATGGGATTGGAAGCTATATCCAGTAAACTGGAAACGCGGGCATCGATATGAAGAGACTAGACGTTAAGCTGGATTTCGAGAAGTTCCCTGCGCGTTTCACATGCGACGGCGAAAACATCTCTCCTAGAATTGTGATTGGGAAAACTGTCGCAAAGGCCATTGCAATAATCTTGGAGGATCAAGACGCGCCTTCGGGCACATTCACTCATTGGATCGCATGGAATATCGAACCAATGCTTGTGCTTGTAGAGAACATACCTAAGGAAGCTAAGGTCGAATCCCCGACGAGAGCGATTCAAGGAAGGAACACAGCAAATCGCATCGGCTATATGGGCCCGTGCCCTCCCAGGGGCAAACCACACCGATACTTCCTCAAGGTCCATGCCCTCGACCTCCAATTGGATTTACCACCTGGTGCAAGCAGGAACGAGCTAGAGCGTGCTATGGAAGGCCATGTGATCGAATATGGAGAGACCATGGCTACTTATCAACGCCAATGAATAAAATCATCATTCCACTTTTACGACAAGGGAGATTCCATGATCATGAGAGGTTGTCCTCAAGATTCTGGCTTTATCAGGCAAGATGTGGCCCTGATGCCTGAGACGAGCTTGAATTACTAATATTAGCATGATGATGCCAACAAGCCATGACCATCGCTGAAACCTTGGGCAAAGAGCTCGTCCAGACAATGAGCCCAGAAGAAAGGAAGCATTTTGTGGACACCCTGATAACAGAATTCCTAGCAATGATGTCTCAAGAGGAGAGGAAGGAAATGTTGGAGCATATATTGCCTAAAATAATTGATGATTCTCTAAATGGGATGACCCATGAGGAGAAGAAAGAGCTCATCGACCAAGTCGTAACGTTGATGAAATCCAACATGGCCCATGATAAACAATGAGAAATGTCGCAAGATCCGTCGATATGAATGATTATCATCCGAAGAACGCTTTCACCAACAAGTTCATATACTTGTATCATGTCATCGATGCCAACTAAATCTTATTCGTTCGGTGTGTTCTAAACTACCCCTCCGGGGCTGCGAGGAGCCAAAGAAGGAAATTTGGTCTAGTAATAGAAACCGGAGGTGAATCAAAAATGTACGACAGGGCACCAAGGGAAATGCACAAGACAGTCTGCGACGATTGCAAGCAAACTTGTGAGGTCCCATTCAAACCCACAGAGGGTCGCCCAGTGTATTGCCGCGATTGCTTCAACAAGCACAAGCCGGCAAGGCGCTATTAAATTTATTGCGCCTACTGGTGCAGTAAAATATTTTCTTTTTTTTTAAGATTTTTCTATTTTATTTAAGTCATCCCGGTCAAAACATCATTTGAGATGCCATAAGGTCTGATTGAGCTTAGAGCTGAAACCTTTCCAATCGTGCTCCTCAAGACCAATTACATTCCATTTTTATATAATTGATTATTAACTCAAATAATTGAGAGAAGCGTGAGAGGGTTGAAGATGAGGGGTGTCCAGACTTCCTGTGGACACGACAGTACCAAGATTCTGTGAGGTAGCCAAGCCTGAATATTCGATTAATAATCGAATATGCGAAGCTCAACGGCGCACTATCCAGTATATTAGAAATCGAGTGCGGGGGAAGGGATTTGAACCCTTGAACCGCTAGGGACAGAATCTTAAGTCCTGATGCTGTAACCTCACTGAGTCTCTCCCTTGTGAATTTCATCGCGATATCTTCGCGAACCAACGATTAATCTAGAATCGGAGTCCACGAATTATATCGCTCGACCTGATTGAATATGCGAACAACTTATTTATCGATGCTTTCGGATTATGAAGTTTAAGGTGATTTATTGGTGGAGGGAAGCAAGGTCGAAGCTGATCCTAAGGACCCTAGGTACGTGAAATTGAAGAAATGGAACTTGGTGATGGGCACGTTACATCTCATCCAAGGCATCATCATGTTGGTGCTTACCAAGGAGGTTTGGGTGCCAATAACCACGAACTTCTTCAAGTTCCAGGAGGGCGTTGGGCCTGTACCCAACCAGGCTACTCTGTTCGAGGTGCCATTGGGGCCAATGATTGCGGCCTTCATGTTCATGTCCGCGATAGCCCATTACTCGGTGGCCACCTTCGGATACAAGTGGTATGTCAGGAACCTGAGCAAGGGGATGAACCCTGCCCGTTGGTACGAGTATGCCATCTCCTCGTCCTTGATGATTGTGATAATCGCCCTCTTGAGTGGGCTCAACGACGTCGCGGCCATCATCCTGCTGATTGGATGCAACGCGGCAATGAACCTGTTCGGGCTATCCATGGAGCTGCAGAATCAAAACGCTGAGAAGACGGACTGGACCAACTTCATATTCGGATCCATCGTTGGGGCGTTGGCTTGGATTGCCGTACTCACATACTTCTTCGGGGCCGCGATGGACAACACCGGAAATATCCCAGACTTCGTATACATCGCCACCACCATCCTGGTACTGTTCTGGATAACCTTCCCTATCAACATGATTCTC
>Ga0208980_10000809_pt1 | contig 18268 bp, 12 predicted proteins | sample WetSurMetagenome_3_FD_187993 | JGI IMG/M metagenome (GOLD analysis project Ga0208980, IMG submission 187993) | Wetland microbial communities from Twitchell Island in the Sacramento Delta, sample from surface sediment Aug2011 Site A1 Bulk (version 2) | ecosystem: Environmental > Aquatic > Marine... | reverse complement strand
TTTTTAATATTCTGCCCCGTCGCCTGCTCGCTGAGCAATGAATAGACATGGACGTTCTTGAACAGCTTCTTCACGTCCCCGGTCTGGAAGAAAGTCTGGATCCCCTTCGCGTCGGTCTCGGCGTAGGTAAGGTTGAGCGCCGCATTCTTGTAGCGGTTGATCCCGATGACGACAAGGTGCAGATCGGATTCTTTTTCCGCCCCGCGCAGGGCCACCGTGATCTCCATCGGACTGCCCTCGATGCGGTCACGGCTGAAGGCGGTGGCCTTGAACTGGTTTGTCCCCTCGATGAGCTTCACCCGGTAAAGGTGTTCCTGGGTACTGCCCTCCTTCTTGACCTGCGTGCCGGAGTCGCGCGGAAGGATCTTGCCGTTCTGGTAGAGCAGGACCTCGTCGATGCCGCCGCCCATGTCCTCGGCGACGATCTTTACCTGCTGTTCGTCGCTTTCGAACTGCTTGCCCGGCAGCGGCGACACGATGGCCACCTCCGGCGGCGGCTTGATCCCGGCGGCCTCAATGTCCGGGGCCGCCTTTTCGCCCAGTGAGGCGACGACGGCCGTGTCGGATTCGGCGCCCTTGAGCACCCGGGCCATGACCTCGGGTCGGTAGAAGCGCTCGAAGAACCGCGAGACGGGATAGAAGCTGGCCTCCCGGTCAAACCCGTTGTTGACATGCCAGCCGATGAGCTCGTCGCCCCCTTCGCTCGCGTCGTAGTAGCCCGATGGCGTCCAGAGGACCCACCGCTTGCGATCGCTGTGGGGGTAGAAGGCCAGCAGCTCCCTGCCGTCCTTCATCCGGTACCAGCGGATGGTGCCGTCGCTTATGCCCACCATGGCAAGCCGGCCGTCACCGGAGACGTTGACGGCCCTCGCAGCGCCGGGGATGGGACGATACCACATCTCTTTGCCCCCCGGGTCGAAGCGGTACAGGTAGAACCAGGTCCCGAAGACGAAACTTCGATGATCGGGGGCGATGGCATAGGCCGTGCCCTGGTCATGCGATCTCAGGGCAAGCGGCTTGCCGTTGAGTTTCGGATTGCTCTTCAACAGCCAGTCCGTCAGTTCGATCCCCCTGGCCTTCAGGATGGGGTCCATGAGCTTCAGGTTGGGCATCGGGTTGAGTTCGAGCTGCCTTGATTCGATGGAAAATGTCGCCGCGGCTCCCCCTGCCTGCAGGAAATCAAACTTCACCGTCATGGCGTCGGGTGAAATGGAAAATGTCTTGTTCGTGAAATAGTCGAGGTTGGGACTCTTCGCATAGATTTCACTGCCCGAGGGGTCGATGAGGGCCATATCGCCGCTGACCCCGCCGTAGAGGACGTTGCCGTCCCGCAGGGCCAGGAGATTGCGTATGACCGTCCACTTGACGGGCACATAGGCGGGGGCGTGGAAATTCCCGGAAGGCCAGCGGACAATGACGTTTTTCCCCCTCTGCCCGAAATTGCCTGCCGCCCAGAGAGTGCTCCCGTCCGGGGACCAGTCAACGGCCATCAAACGGGGCATGCGGCTGTTCGTTCTGCCCGCAAGCGGGGTCTCGAGCAGCTTGAGATCGCCTGCCGAGAAAATGTCGACACGGGCGGCCTCAAAATATCCCAGGGCGATCCGGGAAGCGTCCGGTGAAAACCGGACACCCGAGGGACCCTCTTCCTTCGACACGGCCTGCTTCGCGATCAGCCTGAATTCCCTGCTGTAAAGTCTCAGCACCCCATCGGAGGAGGAAACCGCCAGCCGGCCCGCCGAGTCGAAGTCCATGCCGCGGATCGAATCCCCGTAGCTGGGATCGTCGCCGGCGGGCGCCGCATCGATACGGTCGCCTTTGCGGGTAACCGAGAATACCCGCAATCCGCCGCTGCCTCCGAGGCCGACGGCCAGCATGTTCCCGTCCCGCGAGAACCGCAGGAAGGTGATCGACTCGGGCAATCCCTGTATCCGCTTGAGCAACCGGCGGCTTTCGCGGTCGAACAGGTAGATCTGCCTGGATTTCTCCGACTCCCGGGTTCTTCCCCCGCAGGCGATGGTGTCGCCGTCCGGCGAGACGTCGACAGCAAGGATTATCCCTTCGTTCCCTTTGCCGATCGGGGGCCGAAGGATGCCCAGCAGCTTTCCCGTCGGGAGGTCCCACACGCGGACGGTCTTGTCGACGGAGCCCGTCACGAGGAAGCGGTTCTTTGCATCGGTCGCCATGATGCGCAGGGAAGCCGAGTGGAGCCCGGCCTCGACGGCAAGGATGGGTTCGTCGGTCTTTGGACTGAATCCGGTTGCGAGGAGCGGTTCCTCGGTCTGGGCGCAGGGTTCGAAGGGAAATGCCGTAAGCAGGGCAGCAACGAGAAAAAGGCACTGGAAGAAAAACCGAAACGCTGGACGCATGGCCTGGCGCTCCCGGCCGTGGAGGGCCCGCATTTGATCAGATGAATAACAGGACGAGGGAACGACGCGAATTACAGCTTGTCCCAGTCCTCCCACTTGTAGCCGTCAAGGACCTGGACCATGTCGTCCACTTTCTTCTTGTCGGCGTCCTTGTATTCCTTCCAGAGATTCACACAGGCATCGGTGATGGGGCCGGCCATTGTGGCCATGGCGGCAAGGCCCGGCAGGGCCCGGTTCGACGTCTCGCCGGACTCGATGAAGGCCCGGAACTTTTCGTTCACCGTAACGAGCCGCTTCACGTCGTCGGAGAGCATCTCCCGGACTTGGGCTTCCTTCATGTTTCGGCTGGTCAGCGAGGTCTGAATGTGCTGGATCATGGGGTTCCCGATGGACTTGGCGTCGGTGTAGTAGAGCATGGCCTGGGTGAGCTTCTTCTGCTGCTTCTTGAACGTCACCTTGGCGATCTTGGCGTAGCCGACGGATTTCTCCCGCTCCTCGCTGATCTTCTGGAGCTCACGGGTGACATCGCAGAAGGCCGTATCGATGCAACCGGCGCCGAAGAACAGGATCAGGATGGCGACAACCAGAACAGCCGTGCTTGCCCGGCCCGCTGAAATCATCGAAGCACCCCCTTGACGCGATGGCGATGTGGGAACAAAAACCCCCGCTCTCTTTCGAGAAATAAGTCAAATCCTTCAAAATTTCAACATGTTTTTGATGCCCGACAGGGAAATGGCAACACCTTCGGCAGGGGGGTGTCCATCAACCGGGGATTCAGATTTTATCCCATCGACCGATAGATATAAGAGGATGCGGACGAAACCCCGGCCGGCGGCGGTGTCAACCTGGCAAAAAGATCCCTGATCGCTCCCGAATAGCAAAGGCGGAGGATCCCATGAATTCCTTGATTCGAAAGATGCTTGCGGCCCTGTTGATTGCGGCGGCCCTCTGCGGCTGCGGAGGGTCGTCATCGGGCTCCGGCGCAGCCGCGGGGGCCGTGGACACACAGCTGAAGGACGACAACAACTGGCAGGTCATCCAGACCGCAGACCAGTAAAAGCGAGGCGGGAATGAATCGGGCACCCTGGAACATCGGAAGAGGCCGTAAGGGTTTCATCATCGTGCTTGCCGCCTTGACACTGCTTGCCGCCGTTTCCATTGCGCTGTCGAAGAATCTCGCCAACATCACCCTCTATACGGCGAAGGGAATCGTTTCGGACAGCATCGATCAGCTCTACGCGGATGCCGACGTCATCATCGTCGGCAGCCTCGAGGAAGGGTTCAGCGTCATCGGGACCGACGACATCGACAGTCCCCAGGGCAAAGTCAGCAACTACAGGGGCCGCAGCGGCGCCGACCCGGCCCTCCGGTTCGGCTGCTCGGGTTTCACGAAGAGGGCCTCCGACGGGAAGATCTACGCCTGGTACGGGAGCGACATTGTCGAAGTTTCCACGAAGGCCATCGTCTACGCGAGCGCCCCGGATTACACACACAGCTACTATGGTTGCAGCCCGAAGGAGCGGTTCGTGACGGACGAGTCGGGCAACTTCTGGGTGGGTACGGAAAACCTGAATGAGAGCGGCGCGAGCAGCGGGGCAAACGGCCTCTACCGGATCGCCTCCGATTTCTCGGGCAAGACGACCCTCCTGACCGACGCGATCTGGAATGTCTTCAAGGACTCCGGCGGGACGATCTGGATCTCGAGCGACAGAGGGGTCTACAGGCGCGCATCAGGAGGAAGCGCGACGCTGGTCTTCGACAGCCTGACCGCCAGCCCCGCCCGTTGGGCCGAGCAGATCATCGAATACGACGGAAACATCTACGCCGTCATGAAGAACTTCTTCCACTATCCCCACGACACGCCGACCAAGGTCTTCGAACTCTACCGGTTCAACGGGACGACCTTTGTGAAGGTCTGCGACGTGCAGAGCGGCAGCAACACGTCCGTTTACGCCTTCGTCTACAGCAGTAATCTTTACATCCGGGGCGCGAGCCTGTACCGGTTTAACACCGGTTCCGGCGACATGAGCCTCGTCACCGACATTGGCAGCTACCTGGGGTATTACCGGTTTGCGGCCGTTGGCGACGCCCTGGTCTCCGCCGGCAACACCCGCGGCATCACGATCTACAACTGGGGTGCAAGCGGGCAGACAACGCGGCTGCTGACCTCCAACACGGCACAGGCCCTGATCTCGGACCGGGTCTGGTCGATCTACGCGGCGGCCCGGGACCGTGTCTTTATCGGATTCCAGGCAACGGGATTCAATCTCTACAACGGCTCCACGTTCCAGGTCTTCAGCCTGCCCGATGAAGTCTATATCGTGGGCTTCTTCGAATACGGCGGGAAAACCTGGGTGCAGGGGACTTCAAACCTGTACTACCTCGACGGCGACCCCCTCGTGAGCCACCTGCCTTTTGCGACCAACGGGGAGAAGGTCTACTACGACAACGGCCGTCTCTGGGCGTTTCCGAACTGGGGCTCCGGCTACGGGGCGATCGGTATGCTCAACCTGGCCAACTCGACCATCAAGGGGATGAAAGACGCACAAGGCAACGATTACTGGAGCACCTCGGAGACATGGGTACTGGACAGGCAGTATCACTTCCATGACGTCATCGCCGTACCCGGTGAAAACGCCGTGCTGATCGCCGTGGGCGGAAGCGAAATCGCACCTCCCTATGATGAGATGCCCTATGTTCTGAAATACAGCTATGCCACCAACGCCTTCTCGAAGGTCTCCCTGCCTGACAACAGCAGCGAAGGCATCCGCAGCTTCGCCTCCGACGGGTCGGCCGTCTACGGGGCAGCGAGGCAGAAGCTGTTCAAGTACATCAACGGCACGTGGAGTGAATTCTGCAGCATCGAGATGGGAAATGACTTCCGGGGAATGAAGATCGGTCAACATCACCTCTTCATCATCTCGGGGTGGAACTCCAACGGCCTCGGCCGGCACGGCGGCCTGGAGGTTGTCGACCTGATCCACCGGACGACTCAGTACTACGACTCAACAACGATCGCCATCCCGGCGGACTCACTGACGTCCGTCGAGATCGTGAGCCACGGCAACAACAATTACCGCCTATGGCTGGGCACCACCAACGGCCTGGCCTACTGCAACTTGAAGCTGTAGCGCCCATCGGGGCTTGAAGTCCGGCCCCCGCCCATTTTGACCTTCCCTTCCGGAAGCCCTCGCATTTTTTCTTGCCATGAAAAACGGACGGGAAGATAATGGTGAAGAGACGTTTGTGACGGGGGTTCCGGGAAGATGGCCGGACGGGGAAAACCGATACGGCAATCGGAGAACCCCGCAGATGCCCGTTCCGGGGAGACGGAAGGCAGGCGGGGGAATCACCCTCTTGCGCCGTTTCTGGCCATGGTGGGAGCAAGCCTGCCCTGGCTCGTCTACGACGCACTCATCAAGAGCTCCGACGAATTCTGGACATTCAAGGGATTGATCGCGCTGGCCGCCGTGGCGACGGGGGTCATCCTCGTGGGGCTCTCCTGGAACTGGAGCCGCGGCCTTTCCGATCGCGACAGGTGAAATAAGGCAAAGGGCTTTCATGGGAGATTGCTTCATCGCCGGCACTCCTCGCAATGACAAGAAAGAAATCCACTGCGATGGAATTGCGCCGCCGTATCCGGAGAGATTGTTTCGGGGTGAGGCTGGGAAGGGAGAAAAGAAGATCGGGAAATGTTGCTTGATCAGGCAGGTTCTTCTGCAGGGGCACAAACAAGGGCGCGGGCGCCCTCGAGTTCGAGCCAGTGCATGAATGGAAAGCCTCTCAACCGGATGCGAATCCGGTCCTCATCGGGTTTAACCCGCAGCCTGGCGGGATAGAACACCTGCACATCGCCCGCCTGCCACTGCAGGTATTGCTCCGTATTGCCCGACGGTGCGCCGGTCAGCAACCGGGGCACATAACTTCCCGCCACGTCCCGGGCGGATGGGCATTTTCAGCCGCCGCCCATCATGGGCTGGAAATCCAGGACGATCGTAACGGCACCATTGCAGCGCTCCCGGATGAACCCTTCTGCCTCGAGGTCTATTTCGAACATCCCGTTCCTATTTTCGCGGTCCCGCATCGGGCCCCTCATCGCGCCTCGCCAGATTCCGCTTCAGTGCCGCCAGGTCGTCGACCAAGAGATCCTGCAGGGCGGCGTTCTCCTTTTTACCGAAAGGACTGTCCGGCTGGAAAAGCGTCTCCCGGATCAACTCGCCCGCGGCGGTGACGAGACCGTCGATGCCCCTTTCGCGGAAGGCAGGCGTGAGGACCTTGTCGAAAATAGCCTGGTCCGCCGCATGATACTGGAAGATATCCTGCCAGGCCTTCATGAACTCCCCTTCCGTCATCCCCAGCTTCGCAAGCAGCTCCTCCTTGCAGGTCCCGTAGAGCAGGAGCAGGGCCGAAAGATACACGTGAAGGGCCTTCAGGTAGCGCCTGCGGTCCGCCTTGGGTTGAACCTGCCAGCCTGCCAGGCTTCCCGTCGGCCTCCGGTTTTCAAGGCGCGCCAGCGAGGCGATGACCTCGTCGGCCGATATGGCCGTGGAGAACCAGACCCTCCTCTGGACCGGGGTTTTCGCCTGGCGAGCCGCCCTGGTGCAGAAGGCCTTGGTGTAGCGGCCCACGTGGCGGTAGTGGGGCCCCTTGGCGTAGGCCAGGGCGTCGTGCAGAAATGTCAGTACGGGCATGGTTTCTCCAGGGAACAGGGTATCGGGTATAGGGTCCCGGGACCAGGCGCACAGAAAAAAGAGCGCTTCGATTTATAACCCACCCTGCGGCAAACAGCAAGACCCCAAGAACCGCAGTCACCCCGGGCAGGAGAGAGGGGCTGTGGTGAAGGTGATTTTCGTCACCCTCACCACAGCCCAATAGGAGAGAGATAGATCACAGAGAGAGTTCTTGTTTACAGCAGCCCCTGCTCTTTCGCCTGGGCCGTGAGCTTTTCCCGGAAGTCGGGGTGGGCAATGCCGATGAGGGCCTTTGCCCGCTCGCGGATGCTCTTGCCGCGCAGCTCCGCCGCCCCGTACTCGGTGACGATGTAGTGCACGTCGTTGCGCGACGTGGTCACGGCCGAGCCTGCATCGAGTGCGGGGGCTATCCGCGACACGGTGCCCTTGGCCGCCGTGGAGGGCAGCGCGATGATGGACTTCCCGCCCTTGGAGCGGCTCGCCCCGCGTACGAAGTCGACCTGGCCGCCCACGCCGCTGAACTGGTTGCGGCCGATCATCTCGGCGTTGACCTGGCCCATGAAGTCCACCTGCAGGGCTGAGTTGATGGAGACCATCTTCTCGTGCTGGCCGATGATGTTGGGATCGTTGGTGTAGTCGACGGGCTGCATCACCACGTCGGCGTTTCCGTTGACAAAGTCATAGAGCTTGCGGGTCCCCATGAGGAAGGTGGCCACAAACTTGCCCGTGTTGATCGTCTTCTTTTTGTTCGTGACGACACCGGCCTCGGCCAGGGCCACCACGCCGTCGGAGAACATCTCCGTGTGGATGCCCAGGTCCTTCTTGCCCTTCAGGAAAAGCAGGACGGCGTCCGGAATGGCGCCGATGCCCATCTGCAGCGTCGAGCCGTCCTCGATGAGTTTCGCCACGTTCTCGCCGATGGCCTTCTCGAGATCGCCGATGACGGGCGGCTTGAGCTCGATGAGCGGCTCGTCCTTCTCGACGATGCAGTCGATCTCGTCGAGGTGGATCTTCGCCCCCAGGGTGCGGGGCATGTGCTTGTTCATCTGGGCGATGGTCACGCGGTCGGAGCGCGACGCGGCCAGCGTGTAGTCCACGGAGACGCCAAGGCTGCAGAAGCCTTCGGCATCGGGCGGCGTGACCTGCATCAGCGTCACGTCGACGGGCAGGATCCGCCACGAGAAAAGCCGGGGGATCTCGGAGAAGAAGCAAGGGGTGTGCAGCGCGCGCCCCTCGGAGACGGCCTTGCGCGTCGAGGCCCCGACAAACAGCGAGTTGTGCCGGAAGCTCCCCTCCATCCCGGACTGGGCGTACTTGGCGGGCCCCATGGCCACCATGTGGACGACTTCTACGCCCTTGAGTTCCTGTGCGCGGGCCACGAGGGCCTCCACCAGCGTGGGCGGCTCGCCGCAGGCATGGCCCACGACGACGCGGTCGCCGTCCTTAACCTGCATGACTGCCTCGGCGGCAGTCATGATCTTCTTTGCGTATTTCTGTTTCCAGTCGCTCATTGTATTGCCTCACCTTTCTTAACACTTCCGGGACGATCCGGGCCTCGCCCACCTCTTCGCCGTCCACCGTGGCCGCCGCCACCGTGACGTAGGGCGGATTGCGGGGGTTGAACTTGAAGGCGCAGCCTGACATGCAGCCGCTCAAAAAGATCACAACGTCGGCATCGGGGCTGTTGAACACCACCCGGTGCCCCATGCCCTCGAGGGCCTGCTGGAGCTCCAGGGCGATGCGGCCCCGGTCGATGCGCGGGTTGCAGCCCCCGCAGAACTGGATGCCCACCGTCGCGGAGCTCATTGCCTTTCCCTCTTCAGGAACCGCAGCGCCTCGGCAATCAACTCATGGCTGACGCCCGTCTCGACACGGACATCGGCCACCGAGGGGAAGGCCTGGCGGATGCTCGCCACAATGAGGTCATTGACCGTCTGCTCGGCGCCCATGCACGTGGCGCAGGCCCCGAGAAGACGAAGCCGGACAATGCGGCCCTCGTCGATCGACGTAAGCTCGATGTCGCCGTTGTGGGCGTGAAGCAGGGGCCTCACCTCCGCGTCGAGCACCGACTGAATATCTTTTTCCAACAGCTGAGACATGGATCTTCCTGTTTCGGAAACTTTCCGGCCGGTTCTGCGGTCCGGGCCCCCCGGGGTCAACCCATCAGGGGTAAAGGGGGCTCGAACCGCTAACCATCCACCTGTGCGCCGAATACCCGTCAGGAACCTTCTACGCGGGAATTCCGGCGATCTTCTTTGCAAGCGCCTTCTTCTGCTCGAGGTTGCCCTGGCGCGCGATCATGATCCGCTGAGCCTGGGGGGAGCCTGCGCCGTGCATGGACTCCGTGCGATAGCCCACGGCCGCCGTCCCGAGGGTGATGTTCTCGATGAGGCGCAGGATGCGCATGCGGTACTCCGTGGGGACCGCCGCGACGCCGCGCAGGTACTTCTCGATGTACTTGCCGGCCACGGGGTGCTTGAGGTCCTTCTCGGAGGGCATGGTCACCATGAGCCCGCCCGCGATGTCCTCGGCAAGCCGCGCGATCTCGTAGGGGAACCTCGTCACGTTCTGTTTGCAGACGTTGGCCAGCAGCAGGTCGATGAGGTAGTTGCCCGAGGCGGTCTTGTGGCCCTCGGCCGAACAGGCGATCCCGCAGGAGTAGAGGGTCTCGTTGAGGTGCATCATCTCGATGAGCTTGTCCTTCACGTGGGAGGCCTTGTTGGCGCCGTTGTAGTCGGCCGCCAGCGCCGCCGCGCCGATCAGCACGTCGCCCACGCCGACCTTGCAGCCGCCGTAGCTCTGGCGGTGGTAGCCGGCGAAGCGCTCCACCAGGGCACCGCTGAACTCGTATTCTCCGGCCATGAAGACGTTTTCCCAGGGCACGAAGAGATCGTCGAAGATCATCATGGCCTCGTGGCCGCCGAACTCCTTGTTGCCCATGTCGAACTGGCCGCCCTCGAGCTTGCGGGTGTCGCAGGACTGGCGCCCGTAGATGTAGAAGATGCCCTTGGCGTCGGCCGGCGCCACGAAGGACAGGGCGAAGTCGGCGTCCTCTTTCGACATGGTGAGGGTGGGCATCACGAGGATCCAGTGGGAGTTGATGGCGCCCGTCTGGTGGGCCTTGCAGCCCCGCACGACGATGCCGTCCTTGCGCCTCTCGACGATGCGGCAGAACAGATCCGCGTCGGCCTGCTTGCCGGGGTTGAGGCCGCGGTCGCCCTTGACGTCCGTCATGGCACCGTCGACGGTCCAGTCCTCCTCCTGCATCTTGAGCACGAAGTTCCTAAAGCGCTTGTGGTACTCGGTGCCGAGCTTCTTGTCCATCTCGAAGGTCGTGCTGTCCACGGCGTTGATGGCGTCCATGCCCACGCAGCGCTGGAAGCAGGCGGCCGTCTTCTGGCCCATGAGGCGCTGCATCTTCACCTTCTTCACCAGGTCCTCGGGGCTCTGGTGCAGGTGGCAGAAGCGGTTGATCTTGTTGCCCGTCAGCGAGGACGTGGCCGTCATCAGCTCCGCATACTGCGGGTCCTGCGCGAGCGTGTAGGACATCTTGACGGAGTTCATCGAAGGGCGGATCATCGGGTTGTCGACGACGTTTTTGACCTCCTCGCCCATCATGAAGACCTTGAAGTTCATCTTGCGCAGACTCTCTTCGTACTGTTCGGGTGTTTTCAACGGCATAATCCAAAACCTCCTTAAATTTTCCGGGATCCTCTTCACCGACTCGCTGCCCGCCGATCGTGGAAACCCTTGCCTCAGAGCGGTCCGGCGTCAGGAGGTCATGGTCGTGACGGCCATTCCGGCGGAGGATCGTGAGAGGCGCACTTCGGGCGTGAGGTGCGGAATCGGCTCCCGGTTCGATTCCCGGCCGGCCGCCTGTGTTGTGTCAGGCGACCGGCCAGGTAAGTTTTCATTCAGAGAACACGTTGCGATGAAACGGCAGGTTGTAATTATTCTCCGCCGATCCGGCTGTTGAAGACCGGGTCCTTGGCCTTGTCGTAGGTCTGCCACTTGCGGAAGAAGTCCTTGCCGTAGATCAGGGCGCACAGAACGATGCCGACGGCAAAGGCGTAGCCCGCACCGCGGGAGATCAGCACCGCGCCGACGATGCCGGCAACGCCCAGGTCGTTGAAGGTGCGCGCCTTGAGGATGCCCACGCGGACGGCCACGTAGCCCTGAACGAGCATGGTGAGCGAAAGGGCGATGGGCAGGATGGGCTTGACCAGCGTGACGATGGGCGAGAAGAAGTAGCCCGTGAAGGTGCCCCAGCGGAAGGAGCCCACGCCGCCAAAGAGGCTGTCCATGGCCTCCTGGCCGTGCTTGTAGCGCTCGCACTCGACGACCTGCATGGCCGCCCACATGGGGCCGCACATGGAGGCATCGGGGGCGATGAGGGACATGGTGATGTTTCTCAGACCCACGATGATGTTGTTGCGGTTGGCGTCGAAGTGGATGTTCTCGTCGCCGTGCCGGAACTCGCGGGCCTCGTCGATGAGCGCGTCGGCCTGGATCAGCTCGCCGAAGAGAACGATGTAGGTGGCGGCAACGAGAGGGGCCGCATCGAGATACAGGGACAGCGGCGGGAAGCCGATCCGTTCGGCAAACGGCGTCCACTGGGTGAACAGGGCCGTGAACTGCGGAACGGTGAAGCCCCACTTGATGTCCGGCCAGGGAAGCTCGCCGAAGAGAGGCGCAATCACGATCGCCAGAAGCAGGGCGGGCATGAGGCCCAGGTCCGACAGGTACTTGAAGCCGACGTGCTTGGCGCGAAGGGTCTTGAAATGGTTCGAAAACAGGATGTAGAAGGCAAATCCGATGGCGATGGTGATCGTCCAGGGGAAGGTGTCGAAACGGCCGCCCTTCTCGAAGACGAGCCTTACGGCCGCAACACCGGCGCCCAGAAGGATACCGGCCTTGAGGGCATCGGGCACGATGCCGACGAAGCGGTTCGCCAGCCCCGTGGCGCCCAGGATCAGCGAGAAGAGGCCCAGCTCGAATTCGAAGGCGATGAGCGCATGCATGCGGGGCACCCCCTCCGGGAACGTTTTCAGCCATAACAGCAACAGCGGGATGGCCGGCGTGATCCACCCGGGGACAACGGGGTCGCCAAGGTGGGCGTGCCAGAGATAAAGAAAGCCGTTGAGGATAACGATGGTAATGGCGATTTCAAAGGGCATTCCGAGGTATTCCGTGAGCACGGGGATAATCCCGAGACACACGGCGCACATGATCAGACCCTGGGTATAATCGGCGACCTCGAACCGGTAATGGATAAAAGGAAGACGGATCTCGAAAGGCCCGAATGGGATAAAGGGCTGTTTCTTACCGTATTCCCGCTTGATGACGGGACCTAACCAGCTCATGCGTTAACTCTCCTTTCTGATGGACTGCGTACAAAACCCCATGCCCTCCCTCTACCTGAACGGTCCGGATCCGTCAGCCCCTGCAGGGGCGATGTAAATTGAGCACCACCGGGTTTGTCTTGGCCGGCTCCTATTACACGGGTCGTGCCGGGATGAAAAAAGGGGCTGTGCAATACTGCACAAGGCCCCTTTAATATTAAGAAATAATTTAATACTGCTGCATTGCAACAAAAAATCGGCCCGATCCGCAGCGTTGCAGTTCTGCACAGGAAGGGACCACGATTAACATTTAAGTACATTGTATCATTAAGTAATTGCAGAAATGAAACAAGTGCATAACTGCAACTACTGTTCCGCTATGTGGTATTTTGTTGCTTTTCTGAAGATCGTGGTGCGGTCGACACCAAGCACTTCGGCCACTTTTTTCCACGAGCCAAGCTCCCGGTAGGCCTCCTCGATGAGGTAGCGCTCCGTCTCCTCGACAGCATCCTTCAGGCGCGCCCCCTTCGCCGGCAGGTGTCGCTTCGTGTGGATCGAATCGGGCAGGCTCTCCATGCCGATCCCGCTTCCCGGCGACATGACGATCATCCGCTCGATGACGTTTTTCAGCTCCCGTACGTTCCCGGGCCAGGGGTAGTTGACGAGCTTGTCCAGGACCTCCGGCGAGAGCGTCTTCTGATAGCCGAAGTGCCGGTTGAACTCGTCGAGGAAGTGCCGGACGAGAAGCGGGATGTCGTCCTTGCGGTCGCGCAGCGGATGCACGTGAAGGGGCACCACCATGAGCCTGTAATAGAGGTCCTCGCGGAAGGTGCCCTCGCGGAGCATCTTAGCGAGGTCGCGGTTCGTGGCGGCAATGATCCGAACGTTGACGGGAATGGCTTTCGTGGCGCCCACCCGGGCGATTGCCTTGTCCTGGATGGCCCGCAGGAGCTTCACCTGGAGGGTGAGAGGGAGCTCCGCCACCTCATCGAGAAAAAGGGTCCCGTTGTGGGCCAGCTCGAAGAGGCCCGGCTTGCCCTCCTTCTTCGCCCCCGTGAAGGCGCCCCCCTCGTAGCCGAAGAGCTCGCTCTCGAGGAGCTGCTCCGGGATGGCGGCGCAGTTGATGCTGATGAAGGGGCTCGCATCGCCCATGCCCTGCCGATGGATGAGCTTGGCGACAAGCTCCTTTCCCGTCCCGGACTCTCCCGTGATCAGCAGCGTCGAGTCCACCTCGGCCATCTTGCCAGCAAGCTCGACGATCTGCGTCATCGGCTTGCTGCGAAACACGAGGCATGAGTCCCGGACCTGCAGGGACCGCAGGTGCGTCAGCTCGGTCTTGTACTTCAGGGTCTGCTCCTTCTCCTCTTTGAGCTGTTCCTGGAGGCTCACCAGCTCCGTGATATCGCGGACATTGGTGACGACGCGAAAGAGCTTGCCATCCTCGTCGAAGATGGGGTTGCCGGTGACGAGGATCTGCTTCTTGCCCTTGACGGTCTGGTTGATCGTGATGCTCCGCAGCTCCTTCATGACCAGAATCGTCACGGACTGGTCGAAGTAGCCCTCGTCGACAAGCTCCTGCATCGTGCGGCCGATGACCTCTCTGGCCCGGATCCCCGTGATCCGCTCGTAGGCCTCGTTGATATCGAGCACGCGGCCCTCGCTGTCTGTGATCCAGATGCCGTCGTAGGAGGAGTGGATGATGGACTCGAGCTCGCGGTTGAGGCCCTTGACGACGCCCAGTTCGTGGGAGATTTCTTCGACGCGGGAGAAGTCCTGGAAGACGCTCACGGCGCCTACCACCTGGCCGTCGCGGATGACGGGCGCGTAGTTGACCATGAGGGGCGCGTTGCGTCCCTGGAATTTCTGGCCGGTCAGGGGCTTTCCCGACTTCATGATTTCCATCAGCCGCGTGTTGGGGATGATGTCCAGAACGTGGCGGCCGATGGATTCGATCGAACGGATGCCGAGCAGGTCCTCCGCCAGCCGGTTGGCCATGACGATGACCCCGTCCTCGTCGATGGCGATAATGCCGCTCTCGGCGGAGTTCATGATCGAGGAGACCTGCTCGCGGAATTCCTTGATGCAGGCCTGAAGCGCCTCCGCATAGGCTTCCCGGGAAACGACACCGGCCAGTTCTCCGTCTTCGTCCACAACGAGTGCCGGGACGGCAGAGCCGGGAATCCCGGCAATCTCGTCGTCGGGCGACAGGCTCTCTGCACCGCGGGAGATCCGGTCGCTGATGGTAGCGGTCATGAAGGCCCCGCCGCGCAGGGCCGACAACAGGTCGTTCCGGGTCACGGCGCCGACAGGACCGTTGCGCCGATCGGCAACGGGGGCGATGTCCACGTTCTTTGCGTGCATGACCGTGAGGGCCGTGCCGATCGTGTCGTTCGGGGACAGAAGCGGGACGGAAATGACGATATTCGATACTTTCATGAGAAAACCTCGTAATGCTGCCGGGCAATAAAATAAAAAAACGCCTCCCCTCGGAAGCGCCTCTCCCCCCCCATTCACTTGTACGGCCGAAGTCGCCGGACCGGCCGGGGCGCGCTGTCCGCACACGCACCGGATTGACCCGGAACCCGGCAATCTCTCTGTCGAAATCCAATACCTGAGAACTCGAACGCTGTCAAGCCGTTACAAAATTGAAACGCCGCTCACTTTCTGTCTTTCCCGGCTTTGCCCTTCTCAAAGGCCCGGGCGAAGGGGTTGTTGAAGGGGGCTGGCTCGGGCTTCCTGTTGTCCTGCTTTTGCTTCTCGGGCCGAGGCTTGTCCGGCCTGCGAGGACCCTGGGGGCCCTTTGCCGCCGGGGGCCCGGCCGCCGCTTCCTTCCTCTCCCCCGTTGCGCCTTCCTTCATGGACAGCGAAATGCGCTTGCGATCCAGGTCCACCTCGAGAACGGTCACCTCGACGCGCTGGGCGACCTTCACGACCTGGTTGGGGTCGGAGACGAAGCGGTCGGCAAGCTGGCTGATGTGCACGAGGCCGTCCTGGTGGACGCCGATATCGACGAAGGCCCCGAAGGCCGTCACATTGGTCACCACACCGGGAAGCTTCATCCCGGGCCTCAGATCGTCGAGCTTCTCGATGCCGTCGGTGAAGGTGACGGACTCGAACTTCTCGCGGGGGTCGCGGCCGGGTTTGGCCAGCTCGTCCATGATGTCCTTCAGCGTGGGGATGCCCACCTTCTCCGTCACGTACTTCGTGATGTCGATGACCTTTCGCTTCGACTCGTCCTTCATGAGCTCGACGACGGAACAGGAGAGGTCTTTGGCCATCGCCTCGACGACGCGGTAGCTCTCGGGGTGGACGGCGCTTGAGTCAAGCGGGTTTGCCCCGTTGCGGATACGCAGAAAGCCCGCAGCCTGCTCGAAGGCCTTGGGTCCCAAGCGGGGGACCTTCCGGAGGTTTTCCCTCGCGGCAAAAGGGCCGTGCTCGTTGCGGTACGCCACGATGTTTGAGGCAAGCTGGGGACCAAGGCCGGAGACATACGTCAAAAGCTGGGAGCTTGCCGTGTTGACCTCGACGCCCACCGCGTTGACGCAGCTTGACACGACGTCATCGAGACTTCTCTTGAGGGCCCCCTGGTCGACGTCGTGCTGGTACTGCCCCACGCCGATTGCCTTGGGGTCGATCTTGACGAGCTCGGCCAGCGGGTCCACGAGCCTGCGGCCGATGGAGACGGAGCCGCGCACGGTCACGTCCTGGTCGGGAAACTCCTCGCGGGCCACCGGCGAGGCGGAGTAGACCGAGGCGCCGCTTTCGTTCACCATGATGACCTGGAGGTTTGGAAGGCCGATTGCCCGGACGAAGGCCTCCGTCTCGCGGCCCGCCGTGCCGTTGCCCACGGCGACGGCCTCGATGCGGAAGCGCTCGGCGAGAAGGCGAAGCGTCTCGGCGGCCTTGGCCTTTCCCTCCTCCGAGAAATGGGGAAAGATCGTGTCGTTGTGAAGGAGCTTGCCCTGCCGGTCGAGGCAGACCACCTTGCAGCCCGTTCGGAACCCGGGGTCGATGGCCAGAACGTTCTTCTGCCCCAGGGGCGGGGCCAGCAGCAGCTGCCGCAGGTTGTCGGTAAAGACCCGGATGGCCGCCTCGTCGGCGCGTTTCTTCGTTTCGAGACGGGTCTCCGTCTCCATGGACCAGCACAGCAGGCGCTTGTAGCTGTCGTGGACGGCTTCCCTGACCTGCTCCGAGGCAGGGCCCTTTCCCTGGATGAACTGCGCTTCGAGGAGAGTGAGGGCATTTTCTTCCGGCGGCGCGATGAGCAGGGTGAGGATCTTCTCGTTTTCCCCGCGGCGCATGGCGAGCACCCGGTGCGAGGGCGCCGTGGCAACGGGCTCCTCCCACTCGAAGTAGTCGCGGAACTTCGCGCCCTCGGCCTCCTTGTCGGCGATGACTTTCGATTTGAACACGCCCTTTGCGGCGAAGAGGTCGCGCATCTTCGCCCGGGCCTCCTGGTTTTCGTTGACCCACTCGGCGATGATGTCCCGGGCGCCGGCCAGGGCGTCCTCGGCGGTCTCGACGCCTTTTTCGGCGTCGACGAAACCAGCGGCCGCGGCGGCGGGGTCCGTATTTTCGTCCTGGGCAAAGAGAAGGACGGCCAGGGGCTCGAGCCCCTTTTCTTTTGCGATGGTGGCCCGGGTGCGGCGCTTGGGCCGGAAAGGCAGATAGATGTCCTCGAGGACCGCCATCGTCTCGGCGGCACGGATTTTCTCGTTCAATTCCTCCGTCAGGAGTTGTCTCTCCTCGAGAGATTTCAGAATCGCCTCGCGGCGCTTGTCGAGCTCGGCGAGCTGCTCCAGGCGGTCGCGGATCGAGGTGATTGCCACCTCGTCGAGGGTGCCCGTGGCCTCTTTTCGATAGCGGGCGATGAAGGGGACCGTTCCCCCCTCGTCGAGAAGGCCGGCAACGGCCCGGACCTGTCCGGGTGTCAGGCTCAGTTCAACTGCGATCTTTGCGACATGGGAATCCTGCATGGTTACCTCGAGTATACATAATGGCTCCAACAAAGGAATGCTCCGGCCGAAAACCGGAGCATTATTTTTGATAAATTGGCGGAAGTGCATGGGAATCGAACCCACCTGGGAGGGTATCAGCCCCCCACACTGGATTTGAAGTCCAGGAGGCCCACCAGTGACCTGCGCACTTCCAAGGACGATAAGATATCGAAGGGACTACAGAATGTCAAGATGATCTCGCTGCTTGTATCTGAGAAGGACCCTGTTGAAATCATGAAATTGTGCCCCTTTGAGTGCTCATTTCAGTTAAATGAGGGATCAACAGTACTTTCTTAAATCGCCGAAATCAAATTCCGGTCGGTAACAGACAAAGCAGAGTTCACGGAAAGGATAACTGCCAGAGGTGAAATCCTCACAAATTATATTGACATATCATGAAAAAGAGCGTTAAAAAATAAACAGATACACTAAACTCAATATCCAATTCTTTCTCCCTTCCATTCTATTTATCCATCTTCAGTTCATTTACCTTTCCTCGTACCGTGATCCTTCTAGGCTGGAAACCATAATGGCTCTCTGGACTTGACGGAGGCGCCATGAATCTAAAATTCACTACATCAAAATTTCAATTTCTCGACAAGCGGCAGCTATGAAGATGGGCTGAGCCTCTTTCCGCCCAGAAACATTCCGGGGGGTAGCATACCGGTCTTATACGGACTGTGTAAGGCGACTTACAATTCGTCCACGCTCTGCGCAAACTGATCCAGACCAAGGCTAGGCGGGCGTGGCTCTCGATTGCATCTTTGCCCGCGATGCGATCGACAACGACTCCATGACGCCGGGACCCGATGATCCACCCCTTCAAGGGCGCATCATGCTCGTCGGCTGGCTCGCCTGCGGCGCGCTCTGAA
>Ga0208980_10000808_pt1 | contig 18272 bp, 8 predicted proteins | sample WetSurMetagenome_3_FD_187993 | JGI IMG/M metagenome (GOLD analysis project Ga0208980, IMG submission 187993) | Wetland microbial communities from Twitchell Island in the Sacramento Delta, sample from surface sediment Aug2011 Site A1 Bulk (version 2) | ecosystem: Environmental > Aquatic > Marine... | reverse complement strand
CGTTGACGGTTCATGCCCGGAAGGGCTTCTACGCGAGAAACGCGGCCGATGTCTCGGCCCCTTAACCTGCAGATCAAAAATCCCGAAGAATGGGTATAATGAGTTCTCCGGCCAAATGGACAAAGACGGCGTTCCGGCCGGGAAGTGATGCGAGAACCTCTGATATTAAGCGCGGCCTTGGGCCATGTGGGCATCTTGTATCTATTGGACAGCGTCATAGGGAACCGGAATGAAAGATCCATACGTCAATGAGCGCGACCGCTCGCGCATCCCTGAAAAATTCAAGTGGGATTTGAGCGAGATTTATTCCGATGACGATGCATGGACGGAAGCCAGGCGAGGGTTTGCAGCCGGCTTTGCCCGCATTTCGTCGTTCCGGGGCAAGCTGTCCGAATCATCGGAACACCTCCTGAACTGCCTCGAACTGGCAAACCTTTTCGGCAAGGAGTGCGCAAGGCTTGCCAGCTACGCGAGCATGAAATCCGATCTGGACACCCGCGACTCAAAATACACGGCAATGGATCAGGAAATGAGCCGCATAGGGTCGGACCTTTCCGCGTTGACCTCATTTATCGAACCGGAAATTCTGAGAATCGGTCCGGATAGGATCAACCTCTTCATTGAAAAGGAACCCCAGCTTGCAGTTTACCGCCACGTTTTCGACGACATCCTCCGGAAAAAAGATCACACGGGCACGGAAGCCGAAGAGAAGATCATTGCTGAAGCCAACCTGATGGCCGATTCCCCGGCCAGCATCAATACCATTTTTTCCAACGCCGATTTTCCCTTTCCGGAAGTAACGCTGGAAGACGGCACTACGGTGCGCCTGGACCCGCCGGCCTTCAGCCTGCACAGGAGGTCCCCGGTCCGCGAAAACAGGAAAACCGTTTTCTCCGCTTATATGGGCAGCCTGAATGGTTTTCGCCGGACTTTCGGCGCTCAACTTGCCGCGGAAGTCCGGAAGAACATGTTTTTCAGCCGCGCTCGATCCTACAGAAGCTGCCTGGAACGAGCCCTCGATGCCAACAATATCCCCGTTGCGGTTTATCATAGCCTCATCTCAGGGGTTCACGCGCACCTGGATACGCTCCATCGATACCTGCTTCTGCGCAGAAGGCTGCTGGGACTGGAAGATCTTCACTACTACGACCTCTACGCGCCGGTCGTGAAAGAACTCGATCTGAACTTCACGTACGACGAGGCCGTGGAACATGTGCTCTCCTCCCTTGCTCCGCTCGGGAAGGAGTATCAGAGCGTCGCGAGAACAGCACTGTCCAACCGCTGGATCGACGTGTATCCGAACGCCGGCAAGAAGTCCGGCGCCTACATGAACGGTGCAGTTTATGACATCCACCCGTATATGCTTCTGAACTATAACGGCAAATATGACGACATGAGCACCATAGCCCACGAACTCGGGCATACCATGCACAGCTGCCTCACCAACAGGACTCAGCCCTACGCGCTTTCCCACTATTCGATTTTCGTGGCGGAAGTGGCATCGACATTCAACGAGGCGCTGTTGCTGAACCATATGCTGGCAACCGAAACCCGGGACGAAGTGCGGCTGTCGCTGCTGTGCAATTACCTGGACAATGCCCGGGCAACGGTCTTCCGCCAGGTTCAATTCGCGGAATTTGAACTCAGGATGCACCAGGTTGCGGAAGAAGGTTCGGCCCTGACCGGCGATCTTTTAAACTCCATTTACGCTGAAATCGCCCGGAAGTATTACGGACACGAAAAAGGCATCTGCATCGTGGATGACGAAATACAGGCCGAATGGGCCTATATTCCCCATTTCTTTTACAATTTCTACGTGTATCAGTACGCAACCTCCTATACGGCTTCCGCGGCACTCTCGGGAATGGTACAGGCGGGAGGCGACGACGCGGTCCGAGCCTATCTCAGTCTTCTATCCGCAGGCGGATCCGACTACCCGATCGAACTTCTGAAAAAGGTCGGGGTGGACATGACAACGCCGCATCCTCTTGAATCGATGATAGTTCGTATGAACCAGGTCATGGATGAAATTGAAAAAATCGTTTTCAGCCCCGGCGGTCCCATTTTCCATTGATTGCTGACTACATTGTCCCGGCCGAACCTGCTAATATTAAAAAATGCTCAAATATGCCCGGCGGATTATCATATTGATTGTTGGAATGACCGTTTTGCTGATAGGCGTTGCCATGCTCGTACTGCCGGGCCCAGCGATCGTCGTAATCCCAGTCGGGCTGGCGATCCTGGCAACGGAGTATGCCTGGGCTCGCCACTGGCTTAGGGTGCTCCGCGAAACTACGGAAAAAGGTGCGGAAAAACTGAAGCTGCGGGCCATTTTTTCGCGCAAAACCGCCTCGAATCCCCAGGGCGCCACCCCGGAGCAGTAAAACTCCAGAAGGAATACGTTTTCTTCCCATGTTACGCTGAAATACGCTGGCAAAGGCGCTGACAGACTAAAAAATAAAGCTTTTTGCAGCGGGGATCCGCGTCACACTTCCAGGGACAGGGAGGATGCCGCAATCGATTCACCTGTTTTAGACCACTAGTTCGTGTAATTTGCTGCCGTTTTTTATAAAATCCAGGTGTCCATCGATCGGGCGGTCGCGGAAGGACAAGGGAGAAATTCCCGACGCATTCGGGCCGGAATCCAGGTGCAGCAAATGGCAGACTCACCAAGGAAGGCAACTAAGAAGCGCTGGTTCCGGCTGGCAATAATTCCGGCAGCTGTGACCTTCGCTATCCTGGTATCTGCCTTTTTTCTCATCCAGACCCAAGCCGCAAAAAGCGCGCTCTTCCGCCACCTGCAAAAATACCTGCTTGAAAGATCCGGAATGGAGCTTCAGGCTTCCGCTATCCGCGCGGACTGGATCCGGGGAGAAGCCAGCCTGGAGAATGTGACCCTCCGGCATATTTCCGCACCGGGGATGCCCCCGCTATTCAAAGCGGCCCGCATCGACATACGGGCGGACATTTCCCGGCTGATTCGGGGCTTCCGCGAAATCGAAGAACTGCGGGTTACAGCGCCTGAAATTAACTACTTTGCAGACCATTACGGCAAAAGTAATCTGCCTGAATCCAAATCCGGATCGGGATCCGATTTCAATCTTTTCATCTCGCACGGCGAAGCAAAGGATGGAGTTCTGAGAATCCGGGACATCCGCCGCGGGATTGATTTGCAGCTTCTGAAATGGCAGATATCCGCAGACGGAGACAGCACCACAAACACCCACCGCCTGGCCTTTGCCGCCGGGCAGGAATCTTCCTTCGAGTATGAACCATATCGATTCCCGCTGCACGGACTGGCAATACGGGCGGACCTGAAAAAAACAGGCCTTCAGGTGAATTCATTTCAGCTCGAGACCGATGGGTTCCGGCTATCGGCAACCGGTCTTTTGAGCGGCTTATCCAAGCCCGTTCTGGACCTGCAGCTCAAGCCGGCTCTGGATTTGGGCAAAATTGCGCGTATTTTGAACTTATCGCCCAAAATTGAAGGCAATGTTTCAGGGAACGTATCCATCAGGGGAAATCTTGAAGATCTTCGGATCACAGCCCAGCTGAAAGGCGCTTCAATAAGCGCAGCAGGATACGCCCGTACAGCTTTCAGCAGCACAGCAAGCGCCGAATGGTTCGCCGGCTCCAAACGGTTGCGGATCCGGAATCTGGACCTCGCCTCGGCCGACGGTTCGATAAAGGGAAACGCCGAGTTCTTTTTTACGCCCGAAGCCGGCTTCAATTCCATCGAAGCGGACTTTCAGAATTTTGACCTTTCCCCTCTATGGAAGATGCTCACACCACCTTTTGATCTGGCCAGCCGGGGTGCCGGACAGGCCGCACTCCGATGGAAAGGACCGTTTTCGGCCTCCAAAATATCGGGAAATGTCCGCCTCAATCTCTCTGCGGCACGTTCGGCTCCGGATCTGAATGTTCTGCCGATTTCGGGGAAAATCGATGCCAAAATTCAATCAGGCCGCATTGAGGCCAATCTGAGTTCTATCGGGGTTCTGGAATCTCAGGTAAGCGGCCGGGTATCCCTGCGTTCTTTCAGGGAAATCGAGGGCAGCATCCGGGGTTACGCACCGCACACGAATGCCATGATGACGCGGCTTTCCCAATTCCTCGGCGGAAGCGGCAGCTTTCTCAGGGACCTCCGGATGGCAGGCCCGGTCGAATTCCTGGCCCACGCCAGCGGACGATTGAAGCAGCCGAAGTTCATCATTTCCGCGGATGCCCCCGATCTGCAGATCGGGGGATTGGCAGGCACGAAGGCAACGGCCGGCGCAACCATAGAGGGCCCCTATATTTCTTTCGACAGCGCTCTCATACTGCCCGGCAATTCACTCTCTTCCGTCAAGGGAAGCATGGACCTCGCCGGATCCAGGCCTCTGCTGGATCTGGAAGCGCGCACAGAAAGAATTCAGGCGGCCTCGATTCTGTCTATCCTGGGGAGCGAAGTACCCGTGGAGGGTTTTTTCGATGCGGAGCTGCATCTGAACGGAAATTTGGACGGCCTGGCCGGCACGGCTCAGGTTGCAGGCACCGAATTGTTTCTATATCGCGAACCGCTCGGGCGACTGGATGCAGGTCTGAAAATCTCCGGCACAAAAATAGAATCCACCCAAATCAGGCTGCACAAGAATCCGGAAAACCCCGAAGCCGGCATCCTCGACGCAGACTTCGTCTACGACCTGGATTCCGGCCAATTCGAGTTTCAGGCCGACGGCAGGGGCATGTCCATCACGCAGCTCAAACTGCCCGGGGGATACCCCGTACAGGGTGTTTTTGCAGCTGCTGCTTCGGGAACCGGAACACTCGATCAACCTTCGGTGGATATCAGGCTGAATACCGGCGATGCGCACCTCCGGCAGATACCTCTCGGGCCGCTGTCTATTGAGGGTTCCCTGAGGGAGGGACAGCTCACAATCGGCGCCTCTGCTCCGCGTTTCAACATCGACTCCACGGCTCAAATCGGGGTTCACAATCCATATCCCTATAGCGGTGAGATAAGGTTCGGAAATTCCGATCTGTCGCTGCTCGGGTTGAAGGGGGCAAGCGGACAGCTTCTATCGGGCACTGTGGAAGCGTTGGTCACTGGTTCAGGGAAACTGAGCGAGCCTTCAGCCGCACGCATATCCGCCAGGATTCAGAGCCTGAAATTGGAGGCCGGAGCTCTCAATGTCCATACAAAGGGGCTCACAACAGCGGAATATCGGGATGGTTCGCTCGAAATCAGCCCTGCGGCGACGCTCGCCAGCGGGAATTCATCGCTTCAAATTGCCGGCAGAGCGCCGCTAAGGCAGACAGCCCCGGACGGTTCTTTGACGCTTAAGGGCGAGCTTGATCTGGCTCAGGCTGCCGGATTTGCACCCACATCCAAAGGGTTCAACGTCGCCGGCATCATGAACCTCGAGCTTTCATTGGCGGGAAATCCTCGAAACTTGAAAGGCGAAGGCCGGATAGCCTTGGCCGGCGGAACGATAAATTTGCCCGGGATTTCAACGCCGCTGACGGATATTCGGCTCAGAGCAGACCTTAAAGGGGGCGCCCTGGTTCTGCAGCAAGCTGAAGCCGCCTGGGGTGACGGCAAGATCGCTTTGACAGGCGAGTTCCCACTGGGCTTGCTGCCTAAGAATATCCCTGTCCAGTTCATGCGCAAGGAAGGCCCTGCCAGCTTTAATTTCGACATGACGCACATTCGGCCCGAGTCAACCGGATTGCTTCCGCCGGGTGTCACCGGCTTGATTTCCCTGCATGCCGCCGGCCAGACGGCAAGTCCGGACCTGCGCGCGCTCGATGCCAGGATTGATTTCGGGGAACTGAGCCTGAAAGTCAAAGGAGTCCCACTGAACCAGGCAGCGCCATCCACCATTTTTGTCCGCGACGGAACAGCCTCCATTTCCAGTTTCTCGCTGAACGGGCCGGACACCCGCATCGATGTGGACGGATCGGCCGGTATTCTGCCGGACGGCCCGCTGAACATAAAGCTGTCCGGCGACGTGGACGCCGGGCTGCTTTCGCTGGTAAAGGATCTGAAGGCGACCGGGAAACTTCGGTTCCAGGTTGTCACGGCCGGCACCTTGAAGTCCCCCACCTTTTCCGGGCAGGTCGGAATGGACGGCGGGAGACTGAGTCTCCGGGAACCGCGCATCGTGGCCGACAGCCTTACTGCCCGCCTCGGCTTCACTCCGGACAAGATTTCCATCCAACAGTTTTCCGGCACCCTAAACGGCGGAACGGTGGACGCAAAGGGCACGATCGGATATCGCCATGGAATTCTGAACGATTTCGACGTAAAGATAAATTTTCAGGACTTTTTTCTCGACTTCCCGAAGGGGCTAAAATCCGCTTCCAACGGAAATCTAACCATCACTTCTTCAGAAGAGGCGATCCTGGCCAGCGGAGAGGTTCATGTAATAGAAAGCTCCTATAGGGAGTCTTTCGCAGTCGGCGGCCAGCTCATGAGTTACCTGAAATCCCAGCAGATTATCGAGCAGAGGAGCCAATCCGGCTCGATCCTGGATCGCCTTCGTTTGAGCATTGCATTGCAGGCCGATACGCCGCTGCTGATTCATAACAACATCGCAAGGGTAGAGGCGGATGCCAATCTCAAGCTGGTCGGCACGTTGCGCGAGCCCTCCCTGGTCGGGAGAGCCGATCTTTACGAGGGGGGCGAAATTGTTTTGAATCAGAGGATTTATTATATCGACCGGGGTATTATCACCCTAAACAATCAGATGCGCTTCGAGCCTGAATTGGATGTAAAGGCTCTGACCACGGTAGGCGATTACAGCATCACCCTCCAATTGACCGGCGTGCCTGAAAGGCTGATGACGACCCTGACATCCGAACCCTCTCTATCGGAACCCGATATCATTTCATTGCTTCTGACGGGCAAAACTTCCTCGGATATGGAGGGGCAGGGCAAGGAAATCCATGTGGCCCAGACACAGGCGTTGTCGCTGCTTGCGGGGCGGGCCGGGGAGGAACTCACACGAGGCGCCCGGCAGGCGTTGCACCTAAGCACCCTCCGCATCGATCCGGGCCTGATTGCGTCTGAACCCGACGCGGGAACCTGGTTAACCCTGGGCGAGGATATCACCAGGGATTTGAGTTTTGGATACTCGATGAACCTGGCCAACGCAGGAGAGCAAGCCTGGGCCGCTCAATATAAAATCACACGAAGGTTCACTGCACAAACCACCCGGCAGTCGGATAATGCCTACAGGTTCGAAATCCGGCAGGATCTGCATTTTGGCGGGGCGCCCGGATTCGAGGCTTCCGCGAAGACTGTGCGCAAATTCACCGTCGGCTCCATTGAGTTTAATGGCGCATCTCCCTATACCGACAAGGTTCTGCTAAACCAGATGAAAATCAAGTCTGGTGACAAGTACGATTTTGCAAAAATCCAGAAAGGGCTGGACCGCCTGCAGGAATTTATGGCTGAAGAGAAAAGGCTGGAGGCCGATATACGGCTTCACCGGGAAACGCGGCAGCAGACGATCGACCTGCGGCTGAATATAGATCCCGGACCCATCGTGGACTTTACCTTTAAAGGGGCATCTGTCTCAAAGGACACACAGCAGAAGGTCGAGCAGGCCTGGCGCGATGGTGTTTTCAGCAAAGAAAGGCTGGACGAGGCAGTCCTGGCTATCCGAAGGCCCCTTCTCCGGGAAGGATATCTTCAATCGGAGGTGACCTATCGGCTCGAGGAGGAAGATCAGCAAATCCGTGTGCATTTCAACATAACTCCAGGGCTTCGGTTCACCGGCATCGAGCTTTCTTTTCCCGGCGCCTCGGAAATCAGCGGCTCCGAACTGGACAGAGTGCTGGACCTGGCTAATCTGAAGCTCGAAGTCCATGCAAGTCCGCAAAGGGTGGTGGATTATCTCACAGCGTACTACCGGGAGCGCGGCTATTTGCAGGCCCGCGTGGAAACGCCCCAGACAATGCTGGATTCACAAACCGGAACCGGGAAGATCGAGGTGCCGATTCAAGAAGGCCCCTTGTTCCTGATAGGCAATCTGGATTTCAAGGGAAACCGGGCATTGGACTACGATCAGCTGTGGAGTGCGATCCCGACTTCAAGCGGCAGCATGTACGATCCCAACACGCTGCAGGATGCCATCCGGGAAATCGAGGACCTCTATCACAAAAAAGGCTACAATGATGCAAAAAGCACGTTCCGTGTTGTTCAGGATTCGAAGGCTGCCCGGGCTCATCTCACATTCGAGATCAATGAGCACCGGCAGTCGATCATCCGCGACATCGTCATCGAGGGAAACCGGGATACGAGCGACGGCTTCATCCTGAAACAGTTGGGATTTGAGCCCGGGGAAGCACTGGATTATCTGAAGATCAACGAAACACGGAAGCGTCTTTACAACACAGGTGTTTACGCCCTGGTGGATTTCCAGACTGAGGAACTCCCCGAATCCGCGCCCGATTCAACGGTAAAGGATGTGCGCATCCGCATACGGATTGAGGAGATCAAGCCCTATCGGCTGCAGTACGGGCTATTTTACGATACGGATCGCGGGATGGGAGGTCTTCTGGAAGTGCAGGACCGCAACCTGCTGGGCCAAGCATCCAATGTTGGCATGAGGATCCGCTATGATTCGGACCTCAAGGAAGGCCGTCTGTATTTTCATCAGCCTTTTGTCACGAAAATTCACGTCAGAACGGACGCAACCGCATTCGCGCTAAAGGAGGTTCGGCCGGCGTTTAATGCCAGAAGGATCGGGTTTTCTCTGTCCCGGGAAGAGAGGCTTCCGAAAGAATACCTGTTCACGTACGGCTACCGGTACGATCATGTGCGCTGGAACGGGTACCCTCCCGATCCGCAGTATTTTCAGGCGAGTGACCCTGTGGCGCGGGTCATCGGTACTCTGACACGGGATACAAGGGACAGCATCCTTGATGCGACGCGTGGCGAATTTTCTTCGCACAGTCTCGAATACGGACCGGAGTGGCTGGGGTCTGAAGTGGGTTTCATCCGTTATTACGGGCAATATTTCAGGTATGTGCCGCTGGACAAGTTTCTAAAAATCCAGAGCAAGGACAAGCAGGGACAGCCGGCTCCGACGAAACTTGTCTATGCCGGCGCATTGCGGCTCGGATTGACAACTGCGTTCGAACACCAAACCGTCATTTCCCCGGAGCGCTTTTTCGCCGGTGGCGGCACGACCATGAGAGGATTCGAGCAGGATCTCCTGGGACCGCAAGAAACTGTGGTGATCGATGGGGAAAATGTCCAAAGGCCGACCGGCGGCGAAGCTTTGTTTCTTTTCAATAATGAATTACGCTTCCCGATTTTCGGGATCCTGCATGGAGTCGGTTTTGCGGACATCGGGAATGTCTATCCGAGAGTCTCCGACTTTGACTTCAGCATGCGCAAAACGGCGGGTTTCGGCCTGCGCCTCAAGATCAAGTTCATCCCTCTGCGCTTTGATTACGGGTGGAAGCTCGACCGGCGTCCGGGAGAAAGCAAAGGCGCCTTTTTCTTTAGCATCGGCCAGGCCTTTTAGCCGGGCTTTCCTAAAGTATTGCGTGGCGAGCCGGAGCGGACGGACATGTACAAGAAGCGCATGGTTTTGGAAAATAGCCCTTGGGATCCGATGGACTGGGGCTCCGGAATATTACAAAACACCTTTCATCCCTTTGCCCCTCTGCTCCTTTGATCCTTTGCCCCTGTTTTTGGCGGCCGCTCTCTCGGTTGCGCAGCCTGCGGACTACTTTTGGTATTCCTCGACCGGAGGGCAGACGCACACCGGATTGCGGTCCCCGTAAACGTTGTCGATCCGCCCCACAGGCGGCCAGAATTTCTGCTCACGCGTCCACGGCGCCGGGAAGGCCGCCTCCTGACGAGTATAGGGATGGCGCCATGCCTCGACCAGCATGGACGCGGCGGTATGCGGAGCATTTTTGAGCAGGTTGTCCTGCGGGTCCGCCTTGCCCTGTTCTATTGCGGAAATTTCGCCGCGTATCGCTATCATCGCTTCGCAGAAACGGTCGAGTTCCTCCCTGGACTCGCTCTCGGTCGGCTCGACCATCATGGTGCCCGGAACGGGGAAAGAGACTGTCGGAGCGTGAAAGCCATAATCCATCAACCGCTTTGCTACGTCATCGACCTCGATGCCCGCGCTTTTTTTCAAAGATCGCAGATCCAGGATGCACTCGTGGGCGACAAATCCGTGCGCGCCCTTGTAAAGGACCGGGTAGTAAGGATCGAGTCTCTTCGCTATGTAATTGGCGTTGAGAATCGCATAGCATGTGGCCTCTTTCAGACCTTCGGCACCCATCAAGTCGATGTAAGCCCAGGAAATGGGAAGGATGCCGGCGCTGCCCCAGGGTGCGGAAGAAACGGCTCCTACGCCGTCTTGGCCGCCGGTTGCGATGACAGAATGCGAGGGCAAATAGTCCGCCAGATGGGAAGCGACCGCTATGGGCCCGACGCCGGGGCCGCCGCCGCCGTGCGGGATGCTGAAGGTTTTGTGCAGGTTCAGATGGCATACGTCCGCCCCGATCTCCGCAGGGCGGCACACACCGACCTGCGCATTCATGTTGGCGCCATCCATATAGACCTGGCCGCCACAGGCATGGACGATCTCGCAGATCTCATGGATAGCCTCCTCGAAAACGCCGTGGGTGGAGGGATACGTGACCATGAGCGCAGCCAGCTCCTTCTGATGCTTCGCGGCTTTATCCCGGAGGTCCGCCAGATCGATGTTGCCGTTTTCGTCGCAGGCCACGACCACAACTTTCAACCCGGCCATTACGGCACTGGCAGGATTTGTTCCGTGGGCCGATTGCGGAATGAGACAGACGTCCCGGTTTCCTTCTCCCCGCTTTTCGTGATATCTCCGGATCACCAGAAGCCCGGAATATTCGCCCTGCGATCCGGCATTGGGCTGAAGGGAAACCGCAGGCAATCCGGTTATCTCGCCGAGCCAATCCTGCAACTGTTTGAACAGCTGCTGATATCCTTTCGCCTGGTCCGGCGGCGCGAATGGATGGATTCTGCTGAATTCCGGCCAGGTAATCGGAATCATTTCCGCCGTCGCATTGAGCTTCATGGTGCAGGAGCCAAGTGGGATCATCGATGTATTGAGCGCGAGGTCCCGGCTTTCCAGGCGGTGCACGTAGCGCAGGAATTCCGTTTCCGAGCGATGACGATGAAACACAGGGTGCGTTAGATAGGAACTGCTGCGCGCAAGCGGTTGCGGGTATTCGGGCGGAGCTTGATCCATCAAATCATCCAGCTCGAAGGGCACCGGACCGGGCGGAGCAAAAACCGAAAACAAATCCGTAAGATCCCTGGCTGAGACGGTCTCATTCAAGCTGATGCCGATTACGGCTTCATTCAAGCGACGCAGATTCATGCCCCGCTTTTGCGCCGAGTCCAGCAGCCGCTCCGTGTCCCGGGGACCGGTTTCCACATATAGAGTGTCGAAAAACGGATCGGGCCCGATTTTGAAGCCAAGTCTTTTCAATCCCCGGCCAAGAACTGCTGTAAGAAAATGGATGCGCTGGGCAATCTTCTTCAGTCCATCCGGACCGTGATATACGGAATACATGCTTGCCATGATTGCCAGCAGAACCTGGGCGGTGCAGATGTTGCTCGTGGCTTTATCTCGGCGGATGTGCTGCTCCCGGGTCTGCAGGGCCAGGCGGACCGCAGGGTTGCCCAATGCGTCTTTGGATATGCCGACGATGCGCCCCGGCATCTGCCTTTTGTAGTTTTCGCGTGTCGCAAAAAAGGCGGCATGCGGCCCGCCGTATCCCAGGGGGACGCCAAAGCGCTGCGAATTCCCGACCGCAATATCCGCGCCGAATTCTCCGGGAGGTCGCAGCAGCGTCAGCGCCAGCAGGTCGGCGGCAACCGTAACCAGCGCGCCTGCCTGATGCGCCCGCTCCACAAAACCGGAGTAGTCCGCAATTGCGCCGTCGCTTGCAGGGTATTGCAGCAAAGCGCCGAAAACGGATGGGACAAAATCAAAGGTCGAAGGGTCTCCGACTATGACCTGGATCCCCCGCGCGCCGGCACGCGTCCGAACCACTTCAATAGTCTGGGGATGGCACGCCTCAGAAACAAAAAATGCGTTGCCCTCGGTTTTGGAGAGGCTATAGCTCATGCTCATTGCCTCTGCCGCCGCGGTTCCCTCGTCCAGAAGCGACGCGTTGGCGATATCGAGAGCCGTCAGGTCGGCGATCATCGTCTGAAAATTCAAAAGAGCTTCGAGCCGACCTTGCGCGATTTCTGCCTGATAGGGGGTGTATTGCGTATACCATCCCGGGTTTTCAAGGATGTTCCGCTGAATGACGGGCGGCGTGATACAGTCGTGATACCCCATGCCGATGAATGAGCGAAAAATCCGGTTTTGCGAAGCTATATCCCGCAGCCGCTCAAGCATCGAATATTCACTGTGGGGATCGCCGATTCGTAGGGTTTCCGGCAGGCGGATGGATGGAGGAACCGTCTTTTCAATCAAAGCCTCCATTCCGTTAAGCCCCAGGAAATCCAGCATCTCCCGGGCATCTTCCGGCCGGGGACCGATATGCCTGCGGACAAATAAATCGGCAGTTTCATGAGCATTCATGGCAGTATTTTTTGGCGACATAGTCATCCCCAATAACAAAGGATTGTCTTGTTAAACCCTGCGGTATGAATATTTACACTTTCCGATGCCGCAAGCAAATCCTGAATGCTCTGACCCGGAAAAGGAATGCCAGGTTCGCACGCGGAGGCGCGGAGTTCACAGAGATGAAAGCTAAACGCGTTTGGGCCGCTATTCGAACTGCAGGTTGCGCTCGAAATCCGCGGCAGAGGTGGCTGCAGCCTTGGCGGTATCCAGGCTGATCAGGTCCTTTCGATAGAGATCGGTCAGATGCTGATCGAAGGTTTGCATTTTATAAAACTCGCGCCCCTTCTCGATATATTCCTTGATCATGTAGGTTTTTGCCGGGTCGGCTACGCATTCCTGGATGGTTTTGGTCTGGCGCATCACTTCGCAGGCCACCACGCGCCCGGTGCCGTCGGCCCTTTGAAGCAGACGCTGGGATATGACCGCCAGCAGCGTTTCGCTCAGCCTCAATCGAGCCGAAGCTTGCTCTGAAGGATCGAAGACGCTCAGGATTCGGGAAATGGTCCTGGGCGCGTCCGTGGTGTGCACGGTGGATAATACCAGGTGTCCCGTTTCGGCAGCCTTGATCGCAATGTCGATGGTTTCCTTGTCGCGCATTTCCCCGACCAGAATTATGTCCGGATCCTGCCGCAGCGCGGCGCGCAGGGCCTTGGCAAAGCTTTCTGTGTCGGATCCGCACTCGCGCTGGGCGATGCTGCATTTGTCGTCGCGGTAGAGGAATTCAATCGGGTCCTCGATGGTGACAATCTTGCAGTTTTTGTTCTGGTTTATGAGATTGATCATGGCGGCCAGGGTTGTGGATTTGCCGCTGCCGGTTATGCCCGTCACCAGAGCCAAACCGCGCTCCGCCATGGCAATTTCCGCCAGCACGGAAGGAAGCCCCAGGCCCTCGATGGTGGGAAGCACATATGGGATGTGGCGAAGAACCAGGGCCAAAGACCGACGCTGGCTGGCAATGTTGACCCGGTACCGGCCGAGGCCCGGCACAGAATAGGAACAGTCATAATCGGTGAGAGTTTCCACTGTTTGGGCCAGGCTTTCTCTGGAGCATTTGCGTCCCGAAAGCAATATGCCTCCGGCAATGGCAGCAATTTCGCTGGGCGTTAGCGGTCCGGCTTCCGGGAGGGGTACCAGTTTCCCAAGAACACGGATTCTGAAGCCGCTTCCTACCGATATGTGAAGATCGCTGGCCTCTTTTTCCGCCATGATCTTCAGGACGCTGTTAAAACGCTCAAACGCGTTGAGCGGAGCCCGATATTCAGCCTGTATGCTCGCGGTCGACATAGTCGTCCTAATTATCGACAAAATCACCAAATAGGAATATATCCCCGTTGAAATATTTTTCCGACGGCCGGGCTTTTCCCTGCGGCAGCCACAACCGTCTGAGGGCTGAAATTCATTTTCCCAATGGTGGCGCAACGGGCGGATATCTGCTATTTTCCCCCTGTGGAAAGATGCGGCTGAAATCAGTGCCTCCGGCAGAGCCGGCAGATCTCCCAATGGATTAGTAGGCTCAGCCGAATCTTGCAGGTGATGGGGTGGGAGGCTAACTCCTTCCGGCTGAAGCAGGGAGCAGCGGTAAGCATACTGTGGCAAACTCGCGCAGCGTTCATATCCTGGCCAAACCGATCGGGCCTATCTGCAACCTGAACTGCAGATATTGCTATTACCTTGAAAAAGAAAAGCTTTATCCGCCCCGGGCAAAATTTTCGGATTGGATCCTGCCCGCAGAGATACTCGAGGAATTCATCCGCCAATACATACAGGCGCAACCATCGCCGACCGTAAGCTTCGCATGGCAGGGAGGAGAGCCGACCCTTCTGGGAGTCGAATATTTCGAAAAAGCGGTCGCCCTGCAGCGAAAATACGCCGACGGGAAACGGATTGAAAACACATTGCAGACAAACGGCATCCTGCTGAACGACCGGTGGGGGGAGTTTCTGGCTGCGAACCGCTTCCTTGTCGGCCTGTCGATCGACGGACCGCGTCCGCTGCACGATTGCTGCCGCGTCGACCAAGGCGGCGCGCCGAGCTTCGACAAGGCCGTTGCCGGTATCGGTTATTTAAAAAAGCACGGGGTGGAATTCAACACGCTCACCGTTGTGCAGAAAAAGAACTCCCTGCATCCTCTCGATGTCTATCGTTTTCTCAAAGAGGCAGGAAGCGGCTTTATTCAGTTCATACCCGTCGTGGAACGTGTGGCAGGCAGCTTGGACTCGCGGTTTCCAGCCTCGCCTCATTCCCCTGAACCGGCCCGTATTTCAGACTGGTCTGTCGAGCCGCTGCAGTATGGAAAGTTTCTTTGCGCGGTATTTGACGATTGGGTGCGCCATGATGTCGGGAAGGTGTTTGTCCAGCTCTTTGACGTAACACTGGAAGCCTGGGTTGGACGGGAGCCCGGCGTTTGTGTATTTCAGCGCACCTGCGGATCTGCCCTGGTAATAGAGCACAACGGCGATATCTATTCCTGCGACCATTACGTCTATCCCGAAAACAGGTTGGGAAACCTCATGGACCAGCCTCTCGGGTCCATGCTGAATTCTCCAGCTCAGACGCAATTCGGCCGAAACAAACTGGAACGTCTGCCTCGTCAATGCCTGGAATGCAGCGTCCGCTTTGTGTGCAACGGCGAGTGCCCGAAACACCGCTTTATGCCCGCGCCTGAAGGCGGAAACAACCTGAACTATCTCTGCCCTGCCTACAAGCTGTTTTTCACACACGTCCATCCCTGCATGGAATTCATGGCTGCGGAACTGCGCGCGGAGCGGCCTCCCTCAAATGTCATGGCGTGGATCAAGGAAGGCCGCACAGGCGGCCACAAATTGACGGGAAGAAACGATCCCTGCCCGTGCGGAAGCGGTTTCAAATACAAGCGCTGCTGCGGAAAAAGCTGAACTGCGTGGGGATATAGGCAGACAACGGACGCATTTGTTTTTGTCGACGTTCGTCAGCGCTCCGGTCGGCGTAAATCAGCGTTAAGCCGAAAATGAGACACTCTACCGGGCCGGCCATTTGCCGGTGCTACTTCATTTCGTTGCCGTAATGATCGGCCAACTGATCTGCGGAGAAGGTCGCCGAGCCAGCTTTGGGATCCTCGGGCAGCATGGTTGCATTCCATGATTCGTAGTCCGCTTTGAGTTGTGCGAACATCGCCGGCTGTTTCTGCTTTAGATTTGCTCTTTCAAGCGGGTCATCGACAACGTTGAACAGGAATTCGTTTTTGCCTATCTTCAGATACTTCATGTCCCCGTCGCGCACCGCGCGCTGCCCGGCATATTTATAGCGCCAGAACAGCTTGCGCGGGACGGGAGCCGCGTTCCGGGTGAGGACCGGAGCAAGACTGGTCCCGTCCGGGGCATAGTCAGGCTGCGGTGAAACGCCCGCCAGCTCGAGGAGCGTCGGCATCCAATCCATTGAAATCGCCACCTGGCCGGTGGTTTTGCCCGCACGAATGCGGCCGGGCCAGCGAACCAGCGCCGGGACTCTCAAACCGCCCTCCAGGAGCTCGGTTTTCTTGCCCGTGAAAGGCCAGGTGTCGGAAAAACGCTCGCCTCCGTTGTCGCTGGTAAAAATTACGATGGTATTTTGGGCGATGCCGGCCGATTCCAAGGCTTTCAGAACGCGGCCCACCTGCAAGTCCAGCTGCGCGACCATACGCCCGAACGTCTTTATGGATCCCCCATCCAGGTGATAGATAGACAGGAGATTGCGCGCCACTTCTTCATCCCCGGGCGCTTCCCAGGGCCAATGAGGGGCGGTGAAATGCAGGCTAAGAAAGAAAGGCCGTTTGCTTTTCGCATAGCTGCCGATAACTTTCACCGCCTGATCCCCTAGGAGATCCGTCAGATAGCCTTCGCGCTGGATTCTTTCATCGTCCTCCCAGAGATCCACAGGGATGTTTTCACCGGTGCCGAACTTGTGCGTGAAGTAATCCACTCCCCCGCCCCGTATGCCCCAGAAATGGTCATAGCCGCTCTTGAGCGGGCCGTAATTGGGCGGATTCCCCAGGTGCCATTTTCCAATCAGCGTGGTTGCGTAGCCTGCCTTTTTCAGCATGGAAGGCAGTGTGGGGTGTTCGGGAGGAAGGCCGACATCCCTCATGCCGAGAGGTTCCTCCAAGCCAACGGGCAGCCGGTATTGATAGCGGCCCGTTATAAGAGCCGCACGAGTGGCGGAGCACACCGAAGAGTTTGCATACGCCTGGGTGAATTTCATGCCTCCGGCGGCAATCCGATCGATGTTGGGAGTGTTGAAATCGCGCCGCCCGTAACAGGAAAGGTCCGCATAGCCCAGATCGTCGGCCATGATGAATACGATATTGGGGCGGGAACCTTCCGCCCCGGCCAGAGTGTTTCCCAGAGCCAGGACAAAAGGGGCTGCTGATGCTTTGAGCAAATTCCTTCGAGTCACGCAAGACATGTCGGCCATAATCACCTCCTCATCCCTTTTTGCCATCTGCCGGATTCCTATCCGGATCCCTGCCGTGAATCCAGCGGAACACGGCGTCCCGGCCTTCCTCTTCCGGCTTCCGTCTGCTGCGCAGATTATCCAGGCTGCTTTCCATTATCTGATAGACATCCTGCATGAGCTTGTGCTTTTCCCCCTTCCTATACGATGAAAGATCGATAGGACTGCAAATTTTGATCCGTATGATGACGCCCGGATTTACCTGCAGCGTTTTGGGCATGATCACACGATAGCTGCCCTCGAGCGTAATCGGGACCAGGGGGACGCCCGTGCGCAGCGCGAGTGAAAAGGCCCCGCTGTGGAACTTTCCCAGTCCTCCCGTCCGGCTGCGGGTTCCCTCCGGGAAAGCAATGGCGTTCACTCCACCCTGAATTACCCGCGCAGCCTCAATGATGCTCCGGGCGGCCTCGCGGGGATTTTCGCGGTCGATGGCAATGTATCCGGACCGATTCATATGCCAGCCCATGAAAGGCACCCGGAAAAGGGACTTCTTGGCAATCCAGCGAAACTGGATGGGCAGGAATGCCGATAGCGAGAGAATGTCGTGCAATCCGCTGTGGTTGGCGACAAAAATCTGAGGACGGCCCCGGTCAATGTGTTCCAGGCCCTCGATTTCGACTCGGGCGCGGCTCAACCAGAGATTATCCCTGGACCACCGGCGCATGCAGCAGTGCTGAGGCCTGCCGCTGCCCGAAACCAGGCTGCCAAGCAGTGACACGGTTGCCCAGAATGCAGTGCTCAGACCGCATCCCGTCCAGCACCAGATGGTAAAAAGCCTGGCTTTGAATCGTTCCATTCTGAAGAATTTATCACAAGCGCACGGGCCGGAACCTCAGAAAAAGCGGATGCCGATCGCGGTGATTCTGCGGATGGAAATATTCTTCCTGCCGCCGATGCGCTGCGCAGACGAAGCAGGAGAACCACCCGCCTTCGCCCAAGAATATTACGAACAGTCAGGCACCTCCGGCAAGGCCGGGGGTTTACCAATGTAATCAGCGAGCAGGTATTCTGTGGCAGAGCCGGTGGATTACCTGTTGGATTAGGATTATCGAGGGATTTTCCCGCCCTGAAGCGCGCGTTTTCGAACATTCCAGAAGAAGAAGACCGGCATGCCCGTCATCACAATGATGAGGCCCGGCCAGGTATATTTTGGCTTTACCCAGAGAAGGT
>Ga0208980_10000807_pt1 | contig 18278 bp, 14 predicted proteins | sample WetSurMetagenome_3_FD_187993 | JGI IMG/M metagenome (GOLD analysis project Ga0208980, IMG submission 187993) | Wetland microbial communities from Twitchell Island in the Sacramento Delta, sample from surface sediment Aug2011 Site A1 Bulk (version 2) | ecosystem: Environmental > Aquatic > Marine... | reverse complement strand
GGCCGCGGGATGGCGCCGCACCGCGAGCACCCGCATGCCGAACGCCCGCGCGGCCGTCGCCACCGCTTCGCCGATGATCGGCGCCTCCGTTCGATTTCTCATTGCTGGGTCCATCCTTTTTGCCATCGTTCGGATGAGGAAGATTGAAATCTCGCTTACCCCGCAGCTTAAACGACTGTATGTCTATCTCATATTTTTCTCGTTTGGTATTCCATTTGCCCTTGTGTATTGGTGCCAGCAATTCATCCCGACTGGTTTGAGCAGCATTCTCTTCGGGGCGTATCCGCTCTGGGTTGCTTTGATTTCTCATTTCCTTCTTGGTAACGAGCGGCTGGATCTCTACAAGATCAGCGGCATCATCCTCGGTTTCATCGGCGTGTACATTATCTTTTCCAGAGATGCGCATTGGACGGATTCCAGCGGGCTTATCGGGATGCTGGGAATTCTTTCCACTACTGTTATGCAAGCCTTTGGACTGGTCATGATCAAGAAATACGCGCAGGCTGTCAACCCAGTTGCGCTCAATTTTGTTGGGATGTCGGTGGCTGGCGTGTTGCTTCTTGCGGCCGGACTGATCTTCGAGCCTGTAGCGAGCATTCGATGGGACGCTGCCGCCATTGGTTCTATTCTGTACCTTGCAATCGTCGGTTCCGTCATTGCGTTCGTTACGTACTACTGGTTGCTAAAGAGGGTGGAAGCTGTGTACCTTTCATTGGTCAGCTTTATCAACCCGATCATCGCCGTGATTCTTGGGGCGATCGTGTTGGATGAGACTCTGGAGGCTGGGGTGTTTGCCGGTGCTACGTTTGTGTTCGTCGGGATAATGATTGCAAATGGACGTCAGCTGTATGGGAAATTTGTTGCACAGGCTTCTGCTTCATAGTCTTCTCATCATCGGGCTTTGTCCTTCGATACTCTGGGGACAGCGCTCACCGTCCTTTTCTTCTTCTGAGAAGGATGGACATTTTATCTTGCCGGAACGGGCGTCTTTCTACGAAGGCCCCCAGCCATTCGACATGCTGAGCTATAAGCTCGATGTCTCCCTCGTAATGGTAAGCGACGCGTTTCAGGGCAAGTGCACGATGACGATGCGGCTGAAGTCAAATGTTGATTCGCTGGTGCTGGATGCCGTCGGGTTGTTACTGGATACCGTGCGAGTGGATGGCGTGCCCAAGACCACCAGGCCCGACAGCGCAGCGGAGAGTTTCATCATCTACTTGAACGGAACGAGAAACACAGGAGATACCCTTCGTATCGCCATCTCGTATCGGCGCGCACCCGGTTACCCTCGACCGAGCTCGCGACAGGGGTATTACTTCTTCCTCGACACGCTCGGGATGCCTGCCAATCTCGGTTACACATTCTCCGAGCCATCTGATGCACGATTTTGGTTTCCGTGTTTTGATGAACCATGGGAGAAAGCGACGGCTGAGATGAACATCACTGTCCCAACCGGATATGTCGCCGCGTCGAATGGCAAATTGCTTGGCACAACCAACAATGGTAACGGCACCACTACTTGGCGATGGCGTGAGGGTCGTCAGATCACAACCTATCTGATGTGCATAACGGCGTCGAGGTTCGCGGTTTCTTCACTTCCGTATGTGACGGCGACCGGTGATACGATCCCGCTCCAGTATTTCACATGGCTTCCCGACTCGGCGGCGACCGCCAATTTCCTGCCTACAGTGCGACAGATGGTTGGCCAGTATGCGGCTTTGTTTGGAGAGTATCCGTTCGACAAGTACGGCATGACCTCGATTGTGCCGTTCGTATATCTCGGCATGGAGCACCAAACGCTCACGACAATGAACCGATACTCTCAGACAGACCAGCGGGTGGTTTCGCATGAACTTGCCCACCAATGGTGGGGAGATCTCGTTACGTGTGGCACGTGGCGGGATGTTTGGCTCAACGAGAGCTTCGCCACGTACAGCGAGGCACTCTGGCGCGAGTCCCTTGGCGGGTTCCCTGCTCTGAAGAGCTACATGCGTGATACGCTCAACGGTTTTCAGTACGGCTCGTGGCAGGGCGCTGTATATGATCCGGTCGGGCAGGGATTCAATCTGTTCGATCAGGTTGTGTACAGCAAAGGCGGCTGGGTGTTGCACACGTTGCGCGGTGTTCTCGGTGACTCTGTGTTCTTCAGATCGTTGAATGCATATCGCCAGCGCTATGCCAGCAAGAGTGCAATAACGAATGAACTGAAAGCGGTGGTCGATTCCGTTGCCGGACTGGATATGGGCTGGTTCTTCAATCAGTGGATTTTCGGTCCGGGCTGGCCCAAGTATGCGTCGCGCTACTCATGGACTCCGGATACACTCACACTCACAATCTACCAGCAGCAATCTTCCTCATGGCCGACGTACAAGATGCCGATTAAGGTGCGGGCGTATGTTGGATCGAGCAGCACAGCATTCGCTCTATGGGACAGCGTACGAACACAGGTGTTTCGTTTGCCTTTGGCTTCAATGCCCGACAGCATTGTGCTTGATCCTGATGGGTGGATTCTGAAGCAGATTGTTTCTCCGCCGAGTTCTGTCGGTGAAGATGAGCGGCCATTAGCGTTCCAGCTTTTCCAGAATTATCCGAATCCATTCAACCCGACGACCACAGTCCGCTATTCCCTCCCCTTACAGGGGAGGGCTGGGGTGGGGTCCTTTGTGACGCTGAAAGTGTACGACATACTCGGCAGAGAAGTAACCACGTTAGTGAACGAAGCAAAACCGACTGGTGAATACGCTGTTTCGTTTGACGCCCGCCTGCCCTATGGCAACTTACGAGGCGGGCAGGCTTCGAATGTTGCTTCCGGGTTGTACTTCTACAGACTTACATTCACGGAGAGCGGCGGCTCAACTCTTTCCTCCGTGAAAGCAATGCTCTTGCTCCGATGATTCCCGGATAGCCTTGTACCAAGTGAAGGATGAGCTGGTAACTTCACACCGAACGCTGGAACCTCCCATCATGGAACATCAGACTGTCCATATCAGGATCACGAACGAAGACGTTACGCTTCCGGAGAAGCTGGAGAATCTTCCGAACGGCCCCGGTGTGTATCAGCATAAAGACGCGGAAGGGAAGGTCCTCTACGTTGGCAAGGCGAAGAACCTCCGAAGTCGCGTGCGGCAGTACTTTCAGAAATCGCGAGCCGTTGAGCCGCGCATCGACTCGATGCTCTCGAAGGCAACCGACCTCGAAATCATTGTCACCGACAATGAGGTAGAGGCACTGATCCTTGAAGCAAACCTCATCAAAAAGCTCAAGCCACGGTACAACGTCAACCTGAAGGACGACAAAAGCTATCCGTACATCGTCATCACAAATGAGCCGTATCCCCGGGTCTTCGTGACTCGCCAGATCAGGAAGGACGGCTCTCGATACTTTGGTCCCTACACCGACGTGAAGAACGTCCGTTCCGCGCTGAAATCCATCAGGGATATTTTCCCCATCAGAAGCTGCAACTACTTCATCGACGACGAAGTGATCAAGAAACGGAAAATCAAAGTCTGCCTGGACTACCACATCAAGAGGTGCGAAGGGCCGTGTGAGGGACTCGTTTCGCAGGAGAAGTACGATGCGATGATAGATCAGGTGGCCGAGCTGCTTCGCGGCAAAACTGAATCTCTGATACAGAAGATGCAGCATGAAATGGAGGTGCAAGCGGGAGCGATGCGCTTTGAGGAAGCAGCAACGCTTCGCGACCGCATCAAAGGTTTGCAGGCGTATAGTGAGAGACAGAAGGCAGTTGATCTTGACCCGCTTGACCGAGATATTATTGCGTTTGCGTCTGAAGGGGACGATGCATGCGGCGTGATCTTCAAGATTCGTGACGGCAAAATGATCGGCCGCCAGCACTACTACATGGGCAATGTTGACCAGAAACCCGAATCAGAAATCCTGGAAACACTTCTCCAACAATACTATCTTGAAGCGGAGTTCATCCCAAAAGAAATCCTGCTCTCATCTCCCATTGACGATCCAGAAGCCATGCAGTTGTGGCTCTCAGGAAAGCGCGGCGAAGTGGTGGTTGTCCTTCATCCAACGGAAGGAGAGGAAGCAAAGCTGGTCAGGTTGTCAAAAGCCAATGCTCAATTCTTGTTGGATGAGTTGAAGCTGCAGAAGATGAAGCGGGCGGATTATGTCCCACACGCGGTCAAGTCGCTGCAAAGAGACCTCCGGCTGAACAAACTCCCCCGCAAGATCGAGTGCTTCGACAACTCCAACATGCAGGGATCGGATCCCGTTGCTTCCTTGGTTGTCTTCGTCGACGGCAAGCCGAAAAAGAGCGAATACCGAAAGTTCAAGATTCGTTCCGTTGAAGGTCCGGATGACTTTGCCAGTATGAGAGAAGTGATCCAGCGTCGGTATCAAAGAGTGCTGGCAGAGGGGGGTGAGTTTCCAGACTTGATCATGGTTGATGGAGGCAAGGGGCAGCTTTCAAGTGCTGTCGAGGTGCTCATGTCGCTTGGCATTTCTGATCAACCAGTTGTCGGTCTGGCGAAGCGGTTAGAGGAGGTGTTTGTTCCTGGAAAAGGTGAACCCGAACTCATCCCGAAGACATCGACGGGCTTGCGGCTCCTGCAGCAAATCCGGGATGAGGCACACCGGTTTGCCATCACGTTCCATCGCTCGCTGCGTGCCAAGCGAACACTCCAAACGGAACTCGATCTGGTGGATGGGATTGGGAAAAAGAGAGCGACCGAGTTGTTGGAGGCGTTTGGTTCTGTTCAGGGAGTGAAGTTCGCAACGTCGGACCAGTTGGCGGAAATTGTGGGTGAGAAGGTTGCTGGCAAGATCAAAGAGTATTTTGCAGCGCCGGACGAAGAATCGAACATCGCCTGAATCGGACGCTCCAGGGGTCACCGATCAGCCGTGAACGTGGACATGCCTCACGTTCACAAGATGGGGGAATTGCTCAACTGAAATGAATGTGTGGGACGGAGGACAACCTGAACTTGGGTTTCTCTCCGTCGTGTGGATCAACGATGAGCGGGTTGCGGAACCGCGAATGCCGCTTGTACGACCATCGCTAGATCCGTGAGAGAAGAGTACTGTTGTCCCTCGACTATCCTCCAAACCGATTCCTTGTTGAGGTTGAGTTTCTGTGCAAGCTTGATAGCGTCTTCAAAAGTGGCTTCCTTCATAGTCCTTGGTTCCCTCTGTGGATGGTACTGGAGCAGCGTGATGCTAATCTAACGACTGGCGAAACCTTTGTGTGTGGCGCAGCGCACTTCGTGCAAACCAATTCTCTCTCCATCCTTCTCTGCCAATTGGCCCGAATCAGAGATTCGTTCTGAACCGTTAAGAAATCGGTATTAGCCGTGTCAAACAAGAATGTATTTGCGGGCCACTCCGTTTGCCCCTGACATGGCGGGATCTGCGTTCAAACCTTCCAACCTATAGACCGAAAATGAGATGCTCCTATGAGTATACGCTTGACATTGGCCTAACGGATTCCTATTTTCTCGCAGGATCGTTCCCCGCATTCAAATAACCCAACGCCGGCTAGCCGTTCCAGATTGGCGATCCAATATTTGGCGAGTCCTAAAGGTTCCTCCATTGCCAGCAGGTTGGGAGAGAGTACGACACTCATGGATCGATGACTTTGTAGCGATACGCCAATGTGCAGTATCCCCCAGCAGGCACTTGAGGGAACGCGAAGAGAAGGGACGTGCTGAATGCACGGAAATCAAATTGCGTCGCGAAAGGAGGCCACGGCAGAAATAAGAGAAATCGTACGTCAATCGCACCACCTCACCGTTCTTTTCAACAAAAGGAGACAGAAAAATGAAACGACTATGGTTACAACTCTTGACGGTTGTTGTTCTCGTGCTTAGTTCCAGCACTTTGTTGGCCCAGTTGCCAACCGGCATAGACCCCGGTCCGGCAACCACAGATAGGATCACGACTGTGGGAATTGAGGAGGCAAGCGTGAGAGAAAGAGCAGAAAGAACTGCTCTTCATCCCGTTGGTGATCCTCAGCCGCAGACGGATGAATTTGGTCAATTCAATTTCAACGCTTACCTTACAGGCTTGGGTGCCACAGGAGGGTACGTTGCAATTCCAAATGCTTACCAGGAGAACGTCGATGGCAGTATTGAGGCTTGGGTGTGCCCTACTGCGACGACGAGCAGTGCGCCGTGTATTGTTGGCAAAGGAGTTGCAACTTCAGGTGACGTCGGGTTCCTATTTGGCTGGACTACGAGTTCCAACGTCCTGTACATGCGGTTTGGAACTGTTCCCACTGTGAATACGGGGGGAACAACAATTCCCCTTAATCAATGGACGCATGTTGCTGCTACATGGAGCGGTGGGTCAGGCAACTATACTGTGACTTTCTACGTGAACGGTTTGCAGAGCGGTTCGCCCGTCACCAACACGGGGACATGGAATCTCTCTTCCGATTCAATGACCATCGGGACTATCAAAGCGACTTTCGGCAGCAGAGACTTCTATGGGTATATTGATGAAGTCAGATACTGGCAGGATGTAAGAACGGCTTCTGAAATTGCCACTCATCGGTTTGTCGGGCTGGGAGATGGTTTCGGTGCCAACACGGGAAGCGCCCTGACGAGCAATACAAGTTATGACAACCTGAATGCATCGTACAATTTCAACACCGGGGGCGGCACAATGTTTGACTTTGTTGGAGGGTTTGACGGTTTCGCCCGAAACGGTGCGTATAACGTTTATTCGGAATTTGCCCCACAGCCCATACCGTATAACTTTGTGCTGTCGTGTCCGGGGAATGCAGGTGACTACGTCTCTGTTCCCTCCAATACAGCATTCAACCAAACTGCGGAAGGTTCTGTGGAGGCTTGGATCAAACTCTCCTCGGTAGGTGTGCTTCAGCCGATCCTCCAAAAAGGGAGTACATTCGCGACCACGACGCTTGCATTCTATGTAACTGCGGCCAACAAAGTTGGCATCAATATCGGTGGCCACAACTACATTAGCTCAGGTCCAGCAACATTCATCGCGAGCAAGTGGTACCACGTTGCGGCAACGTGGAGCGGAGGACCGAACTTCACAGTCAGGTTGTACGTTGACGGTATCCTCGATCAACAGCAAACGTTCAACCTTGCCATGCCAACAAATACTGACACGCTCTGGATTGGTCGCTACTATTCTGCGACGAGATTTACCGGTCTTATTGATGAACTCAGGCTATGGGGAAGCGAACTCACCCAGCAACAAATCGTGCGGAACATGTTTGCATCGGGCAGGTCCCTTCTCCCAAATACTAACCTTGTCGGCATCTGGAACTTTGACGGGAGTCTCAAGAATTTCAGTGCGATCACTGGTATTGATGGGTCGTTCAACAATGGTGGAACTAACAACTGTCGATTGAGTGCATTTGCCAACGAGGCAAATCCCGGCGCTCTTTCCAATTCGTTTGAAGCGTACGCAACAGTTGTGAACCATGGCGGTTCTCCGAATCCGTTCCCGTTGGGTTTCACCGTCAAGGCACCGGGGAAGAAGATCAATGACAATACAACATTTCGAGATACTATTGCAGTCTCGTCAGGCGTTACACTGACTGCCATCGAGGTTTTCATGGCAATCCGTCACACCTATTGCGGTGATCTGAATCTTACTCTGACGGCGCCGAACGGGCAGGCCAGGGACCTCTCCAGTGGAAATGGCTCGACTGGTTTGGACATTCTCACCTTCTTCATCGATGGCTCAACTGCTCTTACGGCCGCAGGATTCTTTCCCCCATGGACCAGGTACGCGGCTCCCGAAGTTGCGATGGGCAATTTTGGAGGCACGACCACCCAGGGGAACTGGATACTCACAGTTCAGGATGCTGCGGCTGGAGATACCGGCTGGCTTGCCGGTTGGGGGTTGAGGTTCAACAATGCGACAGGTGTTGGGCAGACGTCTGCCGATGTGCCGGACAAATTCGAACTCTTGCAGAACTATCCCAACCCATTCAATCCTGCTACAACCATCGAGTTCGCGATTCCAAAAGAAGCAAACGTGAATATTGGTGTGTATAATATCCTCGGTCAGTTGGTGACAACCTTGGTGAACGAGCGGAAGAAAGCAGGTTCCTACGCGATTCAATTCAATGCGAATAGCTTTACTTCGGGAACGTATTTCTACCGAATAACTGCGGGGGGATATGTGGAAACGAAGAAGATGCTCTTGCTGAAATAGGTCGATTCAATTTCTTCATATATATGACAGGGCCCCGGCCACACGGCTGGGGCTTTTTGTTGCTCCCGGCGGTACCAAAAGGTGTGCCGCTTCAAATGTGTTGACTTTCGTCAAGGGCCGAGGTATCTTGTCTCAAACGACCGCCCGTCCAGCAGGCATGAAATAGTCCATCGTTCCTTTTCGGGAGACCTCCAAATGAATTCCAAATTGTTCTGCGCTTCTGTTGCCCTTGTGAGCTTCTGTATGTCAGTCTACGCTCAAATCCCTAATGCGGGGTTTGAGAATTGGACCGGTGGCGAGCCTGACGGGTGGGTATCGAGCAACATCAATGGGATTGTTGTCAATGTAACGCAATCTGCGGTGGCTCATTCCAACTCGTCAGCAGTTCGTGGTGCTGTTGTCCAGTTTTTTACCGGCCTTCTCGGACCCTTTGTTCAGGTCGGACCAGGAGGTCGGGGGTTTGGATACAACCAGCGGCCTGTTTCAGTCACAGGCTACTACCAGTTCTTTCCCCAGGGAGGGGACAGGTTCGGCGTTAATGTTGTCTTGTACCACGGTGGGGTTAATGGAACGCCTGTAGGCACTGCGGCGCTTGCAATCTCGCAGAGCACCTCTTCATACATTCAGTTTAATGCTCCGTTCGTCTACCATACCAGTGATATACCAGACACGTGTGTTCTGCAATTCCAGATTGTCGGCCCGGTGACAGGACCCGACTACCACCTTGGTTCGTATTTTCTGCTCGATGATCTTTCGTTTGCAGGTTCCTCTGCAGTGAACGAGCAGGGAGGAACGACGCCCGCGACTTTTGAACTTGCTCAGAACTACCCCAACCCGTTCAACCCGAACACAACAATCAGCTATCAACTTCCAACGCGAAGTCACGTTACACTCAAAGTGTACGACGTGCTCGGTGGTGAGGTGGCAACGGTTGTGGACGGTATTGAGCAGCCGGGATTCAAGGAGGTGCTGTGGAATGCTTCAGGCGTGGCCAGCGGCGTGTACTTCTGTAGACTACAGGCAGGCGACTTCATTGCGAGCAGGAGGCTGTTGCTGTTGAAGTAGCCGTTGGTTTTCCGCGGTTCATGGGGCGCCCTTGAAAGAAGAGGTGCCCCTTTTTGTTGCTCGTGAGACATCCACGCGGAAGTTGCGAATCGTGACCGCATACGGTGAGAAATAGCCACTCTGTCGGATTGCTTTAATCTCAGATTTCCTCTACCTTTTTCGCAGAGCTTGCTGACGCAAGACAAATGAGTTGAACTCCATTTGACGGAATGGAGGAGTGCACCCGCAGGGAATGATGCAAGTTGGCAAGTTCCCCTGCGGGTTTTGTTATGGTGGCCTGTCCTCCTATTGAGCTGCTATGAGCCTTGCAGATCAGATACTTGCAATCAACGAAGCCATCCAGAAACACATGCGCGATCACGCGGCTCGTGTGATGACTGCAGATGAAAGTGCAGGTGTTGTGTGCTCCGCCGGGATTCTCAATCCCGGGCAGGGGCCACAAGATGCGCCTGGGTTTACCTTCCGACAATTCTTGCGGGATGTGCGTGACCAATACGGGTATGAAGCACTATTCCAGTTGCTCGGGGCCAAGCAGAAAGACAACAAGCCGGGGGGTCACTACATTCTGCTGCGGTTCGATCCTCCCCCCAGAGAAAAAGTCGATGAGCTTCTAAAGACGAAAATCATCAAGCTAACGAATCAGCCAAAGCAGGCTGACTCGGTTTCTCCGCCTGACTATCTTCAAGACGGTCTGAATGTTGTGTTCGTCGGAACTTCTGTTGGTGAGGAGTCCGCCAAACGAGAACACTACTATTCCGATCCGCACAACCGGTTTTGGGATTTGGTGAATCAATCGGAGCTTGTGAGCAACATGGTTGGTGCGGAGAATGACCATTTAGTCCTCGATGAAAAGTGCGGACTAACCGAACTTGTGAAGAAAAAGGTCTCAAGCTCTGACTTCAATTTGAAGGCGGCTGACTTTGACGTTGGAGGGTTCACTCAGAAGATTGAGAGGTGCAAACCGAAGGTTGTCGCATTCAATGGAAAGCGGGCATACAAGGAAGTGTTCAAGAAGGACCCGAAAGACTACGGGCTCGCCGATGAGATCGTCGGTGACTCCTATGTGTGGGTGCTGCCCTCAAGCAGTGGGACCGACACATCCATGACGTTCGAGAAGAAGCTCCATTGGTACAAGAAACTCAAAGCAACTCTGAGAACTGTTTGACCATACTGAATAGTGCAACGTCTGCATTGCTCCACCCATGACCCTCTCTCACAACGAGACCTTTTCCCGTGTTTTCATCGACAAGTCACTTGAGTTCAGCGAGTGGGATTTGCTTGATGACAGGCAAGTTCAATTCAAACTGCACACCAAGAACGGACGCGCTGACCATCTTCTCAAGGATAGCTTGGGACGGATTATCTGCGCGCACTCGATGTTGCATAGAGTGTTTGAGGGAGAACTATGAACCGCTTTGGACTCAGGTTTCGCGAAGGTGACGTTACGAAATGGTCTTCTCGCTACAACTACACGCGCAATCCAATCATTGAAGATCAAATTGTACCCCGCGTTGCGGAAGCAGGCTACTTAACCAAACCTGATTTCCTGACCATCTGCCGCTGGAAGACGCCGCGCTCGCAGAATCGTTGTGCAAACAACTCGCCTGAGTTCGTCGAATCAGTCAGCAAGATAGCACTTTCAACCTCCAACGAACAGTTGCGAATTGAGATTTGGACATTACTGAACGGTGTGAACTGGCCTACCGCCAGCACACTCTTGTATTGGCTCCACGAGGAAGAGTATCCCATTCTCGACTTCCGCGCTTTGTGGTCTCTGGGATATGCCAAGCCGCCAAAGTATGATTTTTCCTTCTGGTCGGACTACGTTGACTACTGCCGAAAACTTGCACGCAAGTGTGGCGTTAAAGTACGCACTCTCGACCGTGCGCTGTGGCAGTATTCGAGCGAGAAGCAAAGAAGCTGAGATTGCATAGAGCATTCAATGGGGAGTTGTGAGCCATTTGATATTCGTCCGGAGAGGAGGATGTTGAATAACAATTTTGTGCATGGGATATTCCAAATTATAGAAAATACTCATAGGGGCGAGGTCACCTCGCCCCTACACGGAATGATTGGATATTGATGAGGAGGTGCGCGCGACTGGACAAGACTCACAGGATCATCAAGGTTGAATTCTTGGTGCTTGCCTTCACTGAGCGAGTTTTGTATATTGTTCGGGGTTGCAGGACGCTTAGCTCAGTTGGTTCAGAGCGTACGCCTCACACGCGTAAGGTCGCTGGTTCGACCCCAGCAGCGTCCACACTGATCAAGTAAAAATCAGGTCCCGACAGAGAAGTCGGGATCCTCAATTTGGCAGCCACTCACTTTGTTCGGGGGCCGAATTGGGAATATGATTCACCCTTTAATCCTGCCCCGCGAGGCAGGGAAGGGAATGAGAAATGCAGATTGTAAGTTCAGATTACGGATTGAAGACTTCGAAACCTCCATCCTATTCAACAGGACCGGAGGTTTTTTTATGTCCACTCAGCACTGAAGATCCGATATGAGAAAACTCAAAGCAAAGATTATGGATGCCGTGGGCCTGGAGCGAACGCTCACTCGCCTGTCGCATGAGATCATTGAAAAGAACAAGGGGGCAGGCAACCTCGTGATTGTCGGGATCAAGACTCGTGGTGCAATTATCGCCCAGCGCATCACGAAAAGAATCGAAGAGATCGAGCAGACCAAGCTCAATATCGGCTTGCTCGATATTACACTCTACCGTGATGATCTTCTCGGGAAGCTGGAGCAGCCGGAGTTCAAAGGGACGGATATTATTTTCAGCATTGCAGGGAAGGATGTTATCCTGGTCGATGATGTGTTGTTCACCGGGAGAACTATTCGCGCCGCTCTTGATGAGTTGATCGACTTGGGGCGGCCGAACACAATCCAGCTTGCGGTGCTCGTAGATCGTGGTCACCGGCAACTGCCCGTCAAGGCCGACTTTGTCGGCAAGAATGTTCCAACATCAATCGATGAATCCATCCGCGTGCATCTGAAAGAGACTGACGGCCACGATGAAGTATTGTTGATGCATCCTGAAACACAAGCATGAGATGACCCTATGCCACTAGAAAGCAGACATCTCCTCGGACTGCAGGGAATGTCACAACCAGATATCCAGCTTATTCTCGACACCGCCATATCGTTTCGCGAAGTTCTTGAACGTCCGATCAAGAAGGTCCCGCCGCTTCAGGGGAAGACGATTGCCAACATGTTCTTCGAGAACTCGACGCGGACCCGGTTCTCATTCGAGTTGGCCGAGCGGCGACTTTCTGCTGACGTGTTGGGATTTCAGGCGAGCGGCACAAGCGTGGCAAAAGGAGAGACACTGAAGGATACCGCACGCAATATCGAGGCAATGAAAGTCGATATGGTGGTAATGCGACATTCTGCTTCCGGTGCGCCTCACTATCTGTCGCAAGTGATCAACGCAAATGTCATCAACGCCGGCGACGGTTCGCACGAACATCCTACGCAAGCCCTGCTTGACATGTACACGATCAGAGAGAAACTTGGCAAGTTGGATGGATTGCATGTGTGTATTGTTGGAGATATCGCTCACAGCCGTGTGGCGCGCTCGAACATCTACGGACTCAAGACCATGGGAGCAAAGGTGTCAGTCTGTGGACCGGCTACGTTGATGCCGCGTGGAATCGAGAAACTTGGGGTGGATGTGTATCACCACATTGATGATATCATTCCACACGTTGATGTGTTGAACGTCCTCCGCATCCAGCTCGAACGGGATGCGGGCAGGCTGTTTCCCACGATACGTGAGTTTCACAACTACTACGGGATCACGAGGCAGCGGCTTGAACGATCCCCGAAGCCAATCACGATCATGCATCCGGGTCCCATCAACCGTGATGTGGAAATCTCTGCAGACGTGGCTGACAGTGAACACTCGGTAATTCTCCAGCAGGTACTGAACGGTGTGGCGATACGGATGGCGGTGCTCTATCTCCTGGCAACCAGAAACTAGTATACGGAAAGACAACGATGCGACTATTGCTCAAAGGCGGACGGGTAATTGACCCCGTAACGGTACGCGATGAAAGTCTCGATCTCCTTCTTATTGATGGGAAGATAGAGAAATTGGGGAGGACGCTCACGTCAACCTCAGTTGAAGTGATTGATTTGAAGGGGAAGATCATTGCTCCCGGATTCATCGACATGCATGTCCACCTTCGTGAACCTGGCTTTGAGCACAAGGAAACTATTCTGACGGGATGCACTGCAGCTGCCGCAGGTGGGTTCACGGCGGTTTGCTGCATGCCGAACACCAATCCGCCCATCGACGATGAATCGGTTGTCAGGTTTATTCAAAACAAAGCGAAGGTTGCGCTCAGCGGCCTAGTTGATGTATATCCGATTGCTGCAGTAACTCAAGGGCGGAAAGGAGAGCATCTTGCTCCGTTGGCTGAGCTCTCGGCGGCGGGAGTCGTTGCGTTCAGCGATGACGGCGACCCTGTGTTCGATGCCGAGCTGATGCGGCGGGCGCTTGAGTATGCAGCGATGTACAAGAGGCCCATCATCCAACATGCGCAAGATCTGCCAATGACGAAAGGTGGCGTGATGAATGAGGGTTTCACCTCAACAGAACTTGGTCTTGCTGGCATGCCACCGATTGCGGAAGACGTCATGGTTTCAAGAGACATTGCTCTGACCGACTACACGGGGGCACAGTATCATGTTGCCCATATGAGCACGGCGGGTGCAACAGAACTTGTCCGTCGGGCGAAGGCACGGGGCCTCAATGTGACCAGCGAGGCCACCCCACATCATTTCACGCTGACGGATGACGCGGTTCGATCATACGACACGAATACCAAGATGAACCCGCCGCTTCGCACACGCGAGGATATCGAAGCCGTACGAAAAGGACTTCAGGACGGGACCATTGATGTTATCGCAACCGATCATGCGCCTCATTCATACGATGAGAAGCAAGTCGAATTCCAGGCCGCTCCGTTCGGGATCGTGGGTCTGGAGACGGCAATCGGGTTGTCGGTAACTGAGTTGGTGCAAAAGGGAGTTCTTTCGTTCTACCAGCTCGTCGAAAAGTTCTCGGTTAACCCGCGGCGTATCCTGCATCTTCCCCAAATCCAGATTGAAGAAGGAGAGCCGGCTAATCTTACTATCTTCGATCCGTTAGCAGAGTGGACGGTTGATCCGTCGACTTTCAAGTCCAAGTCCAAGAACACGCCTTTTAGCGGTTTTCGCCTCACTGGGCGATCAGTTGGAGTGATCAACAATGGACAAGTCTACTGGTCGTAAGGACGTCTCATCTTCGTCCTCAATACTGGACGGATGAATACGTTCTACTACACAGAAGTAGACTCCTACCTTCCGGTTTTCTGCATTTTCCTTCCCGATTTCATACTGCCTGCCTAATCGCTCGCTGGCACATGCTTTGAACTTCAGTGAAGCTGAAGGAAGTGCCAAAAGATTCTGGAGGTTCAATCGTGAAAGCTACCATACTTCTTTTCGTTCTTAGCCCCCTGCTCTTCGTGGGCTGCGAGAATGTTGCCGCACCAGACTTTGTCCCGCCTGCGCCGCCGTCGGGACTCTACACGGAAACCGGTGATAATTTTATTGAATTGCTCTGGAACGTCAACTTTGAGGCGGATGTTGCGGGCTACAACGTCTTCGCAAGTGCAACCTATAACGGCCGATATGAGCTCATTGGTTCAACGCATTCGCCGCACTTCAACGATACGGGGGCAAGGAATGGCAGCACATATTACTATGCTGTGACCGCATACGACTACAACGGGAATGAAAGTGACCTGAGCCGCGACGTGGTATATGATGTTCCGCGTCCAGAAGGCTACAATATTATTTTGACGAACTACAGGCAGGCCCCGTCGAATGCGGGATACGATTTCTCGGAATACACCGTTCGTGCCTTCAATGATCATTATACCGACATGTACTTCGAGTACTACAACGGCGAGTACTACATGAACGTGGCCACCGATACCGACATCCAGGATGTCGGGCCGACGAGCTCCCTACTCGAACTGCGGCAGGCACCGACCGCGGGTTGGTCATCGACTCACGACGTGAGGTTGCGTGTCGGACACACCTATGTCGTGTGGACGTGGGATGATCATTACGCAAAGTTCAGAGTCACGGGCCTGTCTTCGGGCCGTGTTGTATTTGATTGGGCGTATCAGTTGCAGGTGTCCAACCCAATGCTCAGGCCAATCGCCAAGGGTGGTGGCGGAAGACAAACGGTAGTGGCGGTAGTGGAGCACTGAGCAGCCTTGCCGCTGGAAGTGGGGTTGGATGTGTTGAAAAGTGACATAACAGTGGAGAGCTCGGGCACTACTCGGACCGTTTCGATGGTGGCCGAAAGAGTGGCGCCCATGTCCATTGTCAAACAAGGAGGAGGCTTCAATGAAATCGAGCTTAAGATGGTGTTCGATTGTACTTCTGAGCTTCATGTCCCTTTTCGAATTCGAAACTCTGCCGGCCTCGGCGCAAGGACGCACTTACGGAAACACTCGTGACGGTGGAAGCAAGAATGGTGAGGGAGTCTCACTGGATTCTGCCCCAGTTCTCGATGAAAGCAGGCACATTGGTCGGACAAGACCAACCGACCCAGTCATCACACCGGCGTCAAAGGCTCCGACGGAGGTGTATCGGGCAGATCCTCAGGAGCCCATTCCGTCCGCGGAACACGCGCCCATGCCCCCGCCGTCCTTGCGACCAACGCCTCGTCCTCATGTTCCTCGAGATCGGCACCCTCAAGTCATCGGGGAGGGAGGGGGGAATTGTGGTGGTGGTCTCATCGTCGAGACGATCGATCCGCCGGAAGGCTTGTGGATTCGAGAAGGCATCAGTTTTGGAAAGGATGTGACCCTCGCGGATTCCCATCTGATGCCTGACTATTCAGGGTTTGACTTCTCGGAAACATTGAAGAGGCCGTTTGATCATCCCCTTGCCGACATGTTTGTTGAACAAGAAGATGGCGAACTAATGATGATGGTCTGGGAAGATACCGAGATCATGGATATTGGATTGGTTGGAGTTCCTTCGGTCGCGATCTATGTGCCACGAATGGACTGGTCGCCGACTCACTCAGTGAGACTTTTCATCGGTCACGAGTACGTTGTGCGGACATGGGATCATCACTATGCGAGGTTCTACGTCGCCGTCCTTCTGGACGACAGGGTATCATTTGATTGGGCATATCAACACGCAAAGGATACTGACTGGAACGGCCCCGTGGCGGTGATGAGAGATTTCACCCAGGGCAAGTTCGGACATTGAAGCAGAAAAGGCCCTGCCGTTGGTTGTGGGTTGATTCGAGCAGAGGCAAGGCAACCGCGATGGAGAATCAGGTAGTGTTTCGCCGGTTTAATGGTGGCCGGACGTTACGCGCCTTTCTCCATCGTCGGTTTATTGACTTTTGCAATCTTATGGTTTACTTTTGGCTGGTGCATACCCGCATGAAAATTCGATCACGTATAGTCCTTTCCCTGCTGGCAGTCTTCGCGCATGTGCTCGCTGCCTCCGGGAACCCTGCCTTGGGTCAGGGAATCACACGGGACTCATTGGGTGGCTCCAAATCGGAGTATGGGGCGATCCTCGATGATGTGGAGGTTGGTATATCAACCTCCAATGTCGGACTTCTTGCCAAGCACTTTGCGCCGCAAGTTGGTATTAATCTGCGCGGCGACGAGAACGGAACCTTCAGTTCCAATCAAGCATATTATGTTCTTATGAAATTCTTCAGAACGAGGAAATTTGCACGACTACAGTTCTCTACGGTCGGTGCGTCTGATTCAAACCCCTATGCCACTGGCGGCGTGGAATTCATGTACAAAGGTGCCAAAGCACGTGCGCAGGTCTATGTTGCATTGATGATTGAGGGCAGGAAGCATGTCATCACGCAACTTTCTATCTACTAACCCTACGTGTAGATGAATAGAGTGCAGTCTCGTTTCGCAACCAGTTTCTCCCTTAAAGGACGGTCTCACACAACGAGGATCGTCTTTTTTGCTTCGGCACTTCTTGTGCTTTCGTTTCTCGCAGAGTTCATGTTTGCGCGGTATGTGGAGAACAACTGGGAGAAAGTCGCTGAACAGAGGAGCCGCGACCACCTTCAGCAGGCGGTTCGCGCGTTCAGTGATGTGCAACGCGAGGTGCGCCGGGTTGGTACGGAGACTGCTCAGCACCCGACAGTGCGTGCTGTGCTCAGCGACCCAAGCAGAGATAGGCGTGAGTTGTTCGAACTGGTCTCAAGGTTTGCCAGTGAGCATGATGTCGGGATCGAAGTATATACCGCGCAGGCAAGGTTGGTCTGCTGGCATGGTTCCAGTGAGCCATCGCATCAACGGGAGATCGAGGTTGCCCTTGGAGGCAAACTGGTTTCTTTTGTTACGCGTTCGCAAGTCTTCACACAGTTGTTCGTAGCTACTCCAGTCTGGTCACGGGGAAAGATTCTTGGAGTCGTGCTTGTCCGCCGGACTGTCGATCTCAACTATCCCCTCAATAATAGGGTTGTGATGAACACGGGACTTGCGGAACAACTTACCCGTGACCTTGGTGTTCAAGTTGTGTATGACTTCTCGCCTGATGCGTCAGCGTCCAAGGACGGACGATATTCGTCGGCTGAACTCATTGGCATCGATAGCAGCAAAGTCGGCGTGGTGAGTGTTGCCCATCTCGCACGAAATGCTTATCTCGAAAGTGTTGGCGGCTCCTTCCACATTCTCAACGTGATACTGTGGTTGGTACTGATCGGATTCGCTTGCACAGTGTTAGGCATTCGCATTGCGACGATCCGGTCTGTGCTCGTGCGTGGCGTTGCTGCTACCGTGCTGATCTGGTTCGTTCGCTTTGTGCTCGTTTGGTTTGACCTGCCCTCCTCTATTTTGCAAACAGGTGTATTCGACCCGGGGTTTTTCGCATCAACGTTTGGCAACGGACTTGCAAAATCGGTTGGCGAGATGTTCCTCACGACATGTGCGCTCTTTGTCAACACGGCCATCGTTGGACGATTTGTTGTGGAGAACGGCTGGCGTACGTCGCCGCGG
>Ga0208980_10000806_pt1 | contig 18289 bp, 14 predicted proteins | sample WetSurMetagenome_3_FD_187993 | JGI IMG/M metagenome (GOLD analysis project Ga0208980, IMG submission 187993) | Wetland microbial communities from Twitchell Island in the Sacramento Delta, sample from surface sediment Aug2011 Site A1 Bulk (version 2) | ecosystem: Environmental > Aquatic > Marine... | reverse complement strand
TCATTTAACCTGGCTAAACCATCTGCAGAACCAAGCCAAATATCCCAGCCATCGTCATATTGATACGCTGAAACACTGTAAAAGAGATTTGTTTGTAGAGCCACACCTGTCTCTTTATCAACAATGTTTGCAGGTAGAATCCAGGTACTTCCCTCGTTAGTTGTTCTGAATGCACCATTATCTGTTGCAGTGAGTACGTTTCCACCCTTAAATCCAAAATTATGAGCATTCTCCTCAGCTAAATAAGTCTCCCAGTTTTGTCCACCATTTGTGGATGCACTGACTCCGTAAAATTCTGCGATGTCCTCCGCTTTCCAGGATGAAGCCCAGATTGTATTATTGAAAGAATTGTATGCTAATGCAGTAATAAAATTTCCACTGATCGGTTCGTCTTGATTTTGGTGATTGTATTTTATCCAGCTTGGATATAGATCATTGGCATTAGTAGTTTTATTAATTCCGTTAGCCGTTCCGATATAAACCGTATCGTCATCAACTGCAACGACAGAGAATGCACGGTGATTTAAATTTCCTTCAGTGCAGAATGAACCGCCAATCGGCGACAAACAAAAATCTAATGTGTCTTCTGGATTAATTGAATTTAAATTATCCGGAGGGATGACAATTCTTTGCCAAGTCTGTCCCATATCAGTGCTTCTTCTCGTACCTCCTGCGAAAGATGTAATCCAGATAGAACTTGACGTAAGAGCAATATCATAAGTTAGATTCTGCTCACCAACTGTAACTGGCAAAGCAGGAATAGAATTAATTCCATAAACCTCAATGGTATCATTGTCATCATCTACTGGCTGTGGAACTGCAGTCCATGTCTGCCCGTTGTCAGTTGTATATTTTAATCCTGTTCCTTTTGGTACTGTTCCTCCTCCAACCCCTTCAACACTGGTGGCAGTTGCAGCCCATAAAACTCCGTTATAATATGCAAGTGCTGATACATTATCATCTCCAAAAGGAGAAGTACCGTAAAAATTTGTCCAGTTTTCTCCTCTGTCGAAGGATACACTTACACCTCTGCTCGTTCCGAGCCAAACTGTATCACCAATTGTTACAATATCAAGTATGCTGTTGCTGACAGGATTTGGAGAATCGATTTTGGATAAATAATTCTCATCGCCGATGAGATTAAATGATTCCGGCTTTAGTTGTGCGGAAGCTTCAACAATAAAAAGGAAGAGAAAAAGAGAAGAAATTATTTTCATCATTGAATAAGTACAAAATGGTTTAAGATATTACTAAGATCACCTAATCTATCCTTCGCCCTGAATTCAAACCTGTATGTACCTTTTTGGTTGTTTTGGTTAACCTGAATAAGTCTTGAATATATTCCATCTCCAGCTAATACATCGCCATTCTCAGGTTTTCCATCGTCAAATAACAAAACTTTACTGTTATTTGTTGTTCCATCAGGACGATAGACTATAAAATAAACTTCCAGAATATCACTAGCACCATTTGGGTCCATCGCTTCAACTGAAGTGAATATGATTGTCGTATCATTTACAACAGCAGTATCCGGATCTATGACAGTATTGGAAATTTCAGGGGGAAGATTTTCCTGACCATTATTAAATTGAAAGGAACCAAGCGCTACCTGTTTTGCGGTACCCTCAATACCAATTGCGGAAAATCTTACACTATAATTACCTATCGGATTTGCTCTTCCAAGAAAATATTGAGCTGAATAGGTATTATCAGATATTTCCTGCATTTCGACAGGGCTGGAATTTACTTTTGAATTATCCGAAAAATAAATATCAAAGTAAGCATCACTAACGAAACTCCCGGATGAAAAGGTCATCGTGAAAGTGAGAATAGAATCTTCAGGATTTTCTAACAAATTAATATCTTTTATTCCTGATAAAGAATTTACCTGGAAATTATCTGTGGAAGTATCAATCAGGTTTTCATAGGTTTTTTCGCATCCCCAGATCAGCAGTGGAATCAGTAAGAAATAAGATTTTCGCATAACAGAATAATATTTTGATGCAAGCAATATCACAAGGTAAAAATTAAGATATTTTGAAAATTATTGGGGTAAACTTAGCATAATAGGCATTGGAGAAAAAGAAATCAGGAATATAAAAAACGAAAAATATCCAACAAGCTTTCTGCCCGAATCTAACTCGGTTGAATCAAGAACCGGAGGATGCTTTAGTTTAATCACAAAGTATAGAATTAAAGCCCAAAATAGCCATCCAGACCAGCCAATTCCATAGTTTATTTCAAGTATTAAATCGAGTAAGCCAATAACTCCGAAGACGAACATTACTGATATACAAATCACAGAAAGTTTAAAATGATTTTGATCGCCAAACATTGCATAGGCAATATGCCCGCCGTCAAGCTGCCCGACGGGAATCATATTCATTGAAGTGATAAATAATCCGAACCAGCCGACACACAAAAATGGATAATGATAAACTTCACTCATTGGTGGAAAAAATTGACCAGGTTGAACAAAGATTTCTCTCAAAAAAGAAAATAAAATTGAATCACCGAATACAAGTGCCAGCCCATCTTTTCCATATGTTGGTTCAAGATAATCAGGATGTATATGAATAAGGTAGTCAAGTCCCGGAACATTTAAGAATCCATAAATCAAAATTATAATAGTAACAATAAAACCTGCAATTGGTCCGGCAACTCCAATATCAAACATAGCTTTCTTTGAATTTATACGAGTTCGGGTTCTGATAACTGCACCCATCGTTCCAAAATTTATAAACATAGGAATTGGCGGAAATGGGATATAAAAAGGTAATGTCGATCTTACTTTATGATAGATTGCTGCAAAGTAATGCCCGAACTCGTGAAAGGTTATGATAAGTAGAATCGAAATTGAATAAGGTAAACCAGTCAGCAGTTCACCCAATTCGTATGGACCGCCAGATGCACTCGCCCACTGAACGCCTGCAATGGTTGTAGTGATAAAAGTAATAATGAACAATCCCAGATGAAGTAAAGGTCTTTCTTTTTTTTGTTTTTCTGGTTGAGCAGAATATGTTGAATAGTAGTTTTCCCCGTAAGGATCAGGCATAGTTAAATATCCAGGTTAATTCCGATTGTGAAGTAACTTTCATTAAAATTGTAAAATTCTCCGTGTACACTTTTGCCGGAAAAGTACGAAGCTAAAATACTGAATCCTCTCGATTTAGGCTCACCAAATTTTATTCCTGCAGAAATTATATTGTTTCCAGAATACTCATCAATTCCAGTCAATTTAAAATCATAAGCAATGAATGGTGTGAAAAAAGAAGTTTGTATTTGAGTAGAATAGTAATCAAATCCGAGCTGAAAGATTTCTTTTTTGATTTCATCAGGAACAATATGGATGTTATATGTTATACCTCCATAAACACGGACATCATAAATTTTGTAATAGGCGATCAGTTCAAAAAATTCCCTGCTGTAAACAAAAGGCTCGCTTCCATTCAACCAGCTTTCGGATTCAATAACATAGTAGCCATCAACCAAATGAGCGCTAATATGACTGAAGCGTAATCTTGCACCCCATTCGTTTTGCTCAGAATTATTTTTATAACTTCCATTAACGCCAAAAAGATAATCAATAGTCTCGACAGGAAATTTAAAATTATCTTCCGAGCGTGCTCTTGTATAAGTAAAAAAATCCGCTCCAAATGAAAAAGATTCGTCTTCAGCTTTCCATTGAATTATATCGTGTGATGTTCCGATATCAATTCTTACTTTTTCAAGATCAAATAAATATTGAAATCCGGCTTTCGGTTCGAGAAAGTGAGCAGTAAATGGTTGAATGTTTAAATCAGCAGGAAACCATTCAGTAGTTGTTTGAGCTATTGAATTTAATTTTATGATGGCTATGAGAATTAGAACGAGTATTGATCGCATCAATTACTTTCTGACTTTGAGATAAGTTTTCTGTCAGAACCGGACTTTGACAGCTTTTTGATTTTTTGTTTGATGAGTTTGTTATAACTGTATTTAAACTTGCTTGTAAGACTTGATATCGCATAAAGATTTATCGGGAATGCAAACGAAGGTTCGAAGTAACAATTAACTGTGCATCCCTGACAGAAATCAAATCTACCTTCATTCTTCATAAAATATTTTATCTTGTCAGATTTTCTAATTTCAGTAATCGGCTTATCAATTTTAATTTTGTCATTAGCAAAGTGATAGCAAGGAAGAATGATTTCATTTTCAGGTGAAATAACAATTACTCTTGAAACAGCTTTGCAGCTTGGATTATTTTTATCATTCCCTCCATCTCTTCTCAACTTCATAAAAGCTTTATTAAGATATACATCCATCTTTCCATCGCAATACCCATCAACATAATCAACAGCTTCTGTTGTCAATCCAGGATTACCGAAATAAGAAAAGACAGGATTTACGAGAAGAACCAAATCATGCTTTGCAGCTAATTCGTGCATTCGTGGCAGCTTCTTGTATGTTTCATTAGTAACTGTAAATAGAATATCCGGAAACTCTCCAAGCGATTTTGCTAATTCTATACTTTTAAAAATTGAATTGTAGCAATCCACTTTTCTAATTCTATTGTGCTCTTCTTCCTCGGGAGAATCAAGCGAGAAGTGAAGCAGATTAATTTTGCCAGCCAACTTTTCTGCAAACTTTGGATAGAGTAGTGTGTTTGTAGTGATGCTCGTCTGCATTTTCAGATTATGAGCAAACTCCGCCATCAGGTGGATATCTTTGTGAAGAAGAGGTTCACCACCGGTTAAATCAATAAACTTAACACCGATCTTAGCAAGCTGCTCAATATTTGATTTAAATTCGTTGAGGTCAGCATAAGGTGTATCTTTATAATTTGTGTGGTTACCAAAATGGCAGAACTCGCAGAAAGCATTGCATCTATAAGTCACATAATAGTTACAAAGAAGCAGCATTAATAAACTCTATCTTTCCACTTTACTTTTTTATTGAATAGGACAGCAAATGGTAAAACAAGCACATATACGATATAGTAAATTTCAAACACTAAAAAATATTTCAAATTTTTCTGAAGACCTAATCGCTGATGAACCGGCACTAGCACAAATAAATCAATCGCAATCTTGAACAATAGAAGATATAACCAGGCAGTACTGAAGTAAAAAAGAGTTAACAGGATAAAGGAATTGGTAAGGAAAGACCAAAATATTAAACCAATACCTATTGGCGGTGTATCTATTCCACCAACAGCCCAGCGTTTCTTCTGATTGAATAATTCTCGAAAGCTTGAAGCAGGTTTTGAAACGATCAATGAATTTATATCTAACGGATAAACAACTTCATACTTTTTTAATTTATGAATTGAGTTGAGCAGTAAAAAATCTTCCGTTACACTGAAAGGTAAATTTTCAAATCCACCTGTTTCCTCGTATGCTTTTTTTCTGAATGACATATTGTTTCCAATACAGCTAACAGGTTTACCAAGATTTATTGTTCCGGCTGCAATAAATAGAAGGTAAACAAAATCAATTGCCTGCATTCCACTGAATGAATTATTTGCTGTTTGAGAAGTAAATCCGTTTACAATACCAACATTGCCCACGTAGTAAGAAGCAATTGTCTTTGCCCAGAGTGGATTCACTATACAATCTGCATCAGTTGTAAGAATAATTTCTCCTGATGAAAGATTTATTCCCTCGGCCATAGCTCTGACTTTACCTTTTAATTTGTTAGTCTGATTTTCGTCTAGTTTAATCGTTTTGTACCGAGGTTTATGAATAATAAAATCGTTTATTATTGAATCGGTTCCATCAGTAGATGCATCATCTACTATAATTACTTCGAGTTTATTAGCCGGATAATTTAGTTTTTCTAATGTCTCAAGACATAATAAAATATTGCTGTTCTCATTTCTTGCTGCAACTACAATAGAAACAGTCGGTAACTGTTCTTCAGATAATTGTGGAAAAGTTTTTTTTGCACCTATTACCAGAGCAGCAGAAATAATGAAGTAACCAGAGACGAGAATCAGGAAAATTATTTCAAGCAATCTTCAGGCTCCCCAAACTTAAATCCTTTTTTATCGGCTTGTCCAATCGTGTAGTTCAATGCTTGTTCAATTATATCAAAGCACTTTGCACTATCATGGAATACAATGATTGAATTCGCTTTTAGATATTTGTCAATTGTGTATTTTACTTTTTCAATTTCGTTTTCATAATCATAAGTTAATAAACTCCACATAACACATTTCATATTAAGGCTATTCAGAATACTATTTATTCTTAGATTAAACCGGCCATGAGGTGGTCTAAAATATTTTACAGTGTAGTCAAATTTCTCTTTCATCAAATCATTGAAAGAATTTATTTCTTGAATTGACTCTTCCACATTCATTTGCGTGAGTAACCTGTGACTCATTGTATGATTGGCAATTGAATGACCATCTTTGAGTAGCTTTACCACTAACTCAGGTTGTTGTTTAATATTATTTCCAACACAAAAGAAAACAGCCTTGATTTGATTAACCCTGAGAATTGATAAAATTTTTAAAGTAGCAGCTTCAGTCGGGCCATCATCAAATGTTAATAGAATTTTATTGTTTGAAGTTTTCCAGATGAAATTATTAAATAATTTTTGAACGATGATCGGAGGATGATATTTGTATCTCAACCCTTTATAACTCCAACAGGTCTTATTTTTGCAACTTTCCTAGTAATACCTTCTTTATGCATCACATCAACAACATCAGAGACATCCTTGTATGCATCTGACATTTCTTCAGCAATCGTCTTATAACCCTTCGCCTGAATTACTATCCCTTTTTGTTTCAGTTCTCCAACTAAATCCCTTCCCTTTGCACTCTTCATTGCTTTTGTACGACTTAAATTTCTTCCGGCACCGTGACAAGAACTTCCGAATGTTTCTTCCATTGCTTTATCAGTTCCAACTAGAATATAAGAATATCTTCCCATATCACCGGGAATAAGAATCGGCTGTCCGACTCCTTGATATTTAGCAGGAATCATTTTGCTTCCCGGTGGGAAAGCACGTGTTGCACCTTTGCGATGGACACAGACTTCCTTTTCCTCTTTTCCGATTTTATGTTTTTCAATCTTGGCGATGTTGTGGCAGACATCATAAAGGAGATGAAAGCCTAATTCAGATTCGCTCATTGAAAAAGTATCTTGAAAAACTTTTTTTGCAAGATGCATTATCACCTGCCGGTTGTTCCAGGCAAAGTTTGCTGCAGCCTGCATTGCAGCAAGATAATCCTGACCCTCCTGAGAATTGATTGGTGCGCAGGCAAGCTGCTTATCCGGTAATTTGAAACCATACTTATTGCTTGCCTGGAGTAGTACTTTCAGATAATCATCACATACCTGGTAACCAAGTCCGCGTGAACCAGTGTGAATCTGAATCACAATTTGTCCAAGAAATAATCCAAATACGTCAGCAACTTTTGCATCATAAATTTCTTCAACAACATCCACTTCAAGAAAATGATTTCCTGAGCCGAGAGTTCCAACCTGATCAGCACCTCGCTCAAATGCACGTTTACTCACAACTTCTGTATCAGCATTTTTAAGTGTTCCACTTTCTTCAGTAAAATCAATATCTGATGCAGAGCCGAGATCGTTTTCCAATGCCCAAATTGAACCTTTGGTTAAAACTTTTTTTAGATCAGCAGTTGAAAGTTTTATAATCGCACCACTGGCACCCACACCTGTCGGGACTGCATTAAATAATTTTGAGATCAGTCCATCAATTCTATTTTTTACTCGTTCGTGTTCTAAATTTGTTGTCGCAATTCTAACACCACAATTAATATCGTATCCAACACCACCGGGAGAAATAACTCCATCATTAAGATTAGTTGCAGCTACACCACCAATTGGAAATCCATATCCCCAATGAATATCTGGCATAGCAAGAGAATATTTTTCAATTCCCGGAAGGTGTGCAACATTTACAACCTGTTTTAAAGCTTCATCATCTTTCAATCCTTTTTCAATCATATCTTGTGAAATGTAAATCCGTCCGGTAACTCTCATTTGCCCAGTAGCAGGTATCTCCCATAAATTTTCTCTTACTTTTACTAACTCAATTCCACCGATATGCATTTCTTTATCCCTCCTTCCTTACATTTTTATATATCAAAAACCACAAGAGTTGAGTAATTACCTTCCTTCGCAATAATCTCTAACTGATGATAGGTCACAGATTTAATTTCCTGCTTTAGTGGAAGATCACCTTTTAGCTTAGTGCCCTTAAGTTCTGCAGATAGTTCACAGCCATCAATATCATCAAAAATTTTTATGGAATGAACTGCTAAGCATAACCACTTTTTCGTGGTAAGCAGATAATTCAATTCATTCAAAAAGGTAACCAGCAATTCTTCTTTAGATGCTGAAGAAAGTTCCAAATCAATTAAATCATCTTGTTCATTAACTATTTCACCTACAACCGTAACTAACCATGCTTCTGCTCCTGCTATAAATAACTCATCCAGGCTGCTTCCAGTTAATTCAACGGCTATATCTGCAGTATGATCTATAAACTTATAACTTTTACTCATATTCCTAAATATATCCGATTCATTGATTATAATTTAATGATGAATTTATAAAAAAGAACCTCATTTAGAGTGATGGCCATTAATTATATTTGATAAGGATTATGAAAAATCTTTCAGAACATCAAAAGGGTATCTCATATGTCTTTATTGCCGGACTTTTATGGAGTACCGGCGGATTATTTATCAAACTAATTACACTGCCTCCAATGCAGCTGGCATTCTTCAGATGTGTAATTGCAGCAACCGCTTTTGGAATAATCTTCAGAGAAAGAATTCTGCTATTCAATAAAATGACATTTCTCAATTCAGTTTTTTATGCATCTATTCTTATCACTTTTGTTATTGCGACTAAAACTACAACTGCAGCTAATGCAATTTTTTTACAATCGACTGCACCAATTTATGTTCTGATTTTTGAACCAATCTTCAACAAGACTAAATATGAAAAAATAAATATTATTACTGTTGCAGTTTGTGTACTTGGGATGATATTGTTCTTTGTTGGAAAACTTGAACCCGGGCATTTAGAAGGAAACATAATTGCTTTGTTATCAGGAATTGCTTTTGCTTCTTTCTTTTTGGGAATGAAGAAGAACGATCCAAAATATCAGCAAAGTAGTATCTTTTATGGGAATATACTTGTAGCAATTATCAGCATCCCATTTTTATTGTCGCTTGAAGTCTTAACAACGAGAGATTTTTTGATGCTTGCTTTTCTCGGAGTATTTCAGATTGCAATTGCATATGCATTTTTCTCCTCGGGTTTAAAGAGAACATATGCCGTTGAAGCTTCAATTATTGCCCTGATAGAACCAGTGTTGAATCCGGTTTGGGTTTTTATTGGTTATGGGGAAACACCTTCTTTAACAGCAATAATTGGCGGATTAATAATCTTGGGAGCAATTGTAGTCAGAAGTCTAATTTCACAAACTCCTGCACTTAAAAGAAAATTTAATTTTTAGTTTAGGGTGACAACCGAAAAACTTTCCACTTTCCGATTACCTTCTTGTAACAAATTCTATCGTGCAAACGGTTTTCCCTTCCCTGCCAAAACTCAAAATATTCAGGAACTAATCTGAATCCTCCCCAATCAGGAGGAACAGGAATTTGTTTCCCTTTAAACTGACGCTTGAATATTTGAAATTTTGTATCAAGATAATCTCTGTCCGGAATCATTTTACTTTGCTCGGAAGTCCATGCGGCTAAACGGCTGTCAATCGGTCTTGTATTAAAATATTTTTTTGATTCGGCCCGGGAAATCTTTTTGATTTGACCTTCAACTCTAACCTGTCGTTCAAGTTCTGCCCAAAAAAATAAAACCGAAGCAGCAGAATTTTCTGTTATATCATGACCCTTTCTGCTTGTGTAATTAGTAAAAAAAGTAAGTCCATTATTGCTTAAACCTTTCAAAAGGACTACCCTGACTGAAGGTTTTGCTTTATCATCAGCGGTTGCCAGAATCATCGCATTTGGTTCGATTAATCCAACCTGAAGAACCTCTTTAAACCACTTTTCAAATTGGCTGAAAGGGCTTTTATGAACAGTTTCCTCGGATAACTTGTTTAGTTTATATTCACGACGCAAGTAATTTATTGACTTGTTAACTTTCATAACTATCTGAACAATCTGGTTGAATTAAGTTTATCTATTTAATTATAAAATTCTTTAATAAGTTACAAAAAAGATATAAAATAAAAATTGGTTTAAATGAAGAGTAAGAGCCTATCTAAAAAGCAACAAGAAGAACTTGATAAATTTGGTGCTAACACCTGGTTTGTCGAATATCTTTATAATCAATTTTCTTCCAATCCGGAAAAAGTTCCTGAACAATGGCGAAAGTTTTTTGGTGATATTTCAACAAAGGAAGGTGGAAATGGGAAAAATCTTTCTGAAGGATATTCAATTTTCTCAGGAAATATTTCCTTGCCACAGCCTGGAGAAAATGATGTTCTTCAGATAATTGCCGGCAGCTCTGAAAAGATTTTAGGAAATATGGTCAGCAGTCTTTCTATTCCAGTTGCAACTTCACAAAGAACAATTCCGGTAAAATTACTTGAAGAAAACAGAACACTAATCAACAATCATCTTAAAAGACTTAACCAGGGAAAAATTTCATTTACACATCTGATAAGCTGGGCAATCCTGAAAGCAGTTCAATCAATGCCGGTTATGAATAATGCCTTTACAATAATTGATGGAAAACCTCACATTATTAGGAGAAATGATGTTAATCTTGGTTTAGCAATTGACATAGAAAGAAAGGATGGTTCAAGATCGTTAATCGTTCCAAATATTAAAGGCGCAGACAAATTAAACTTCAAAGAATTTTGGAGTGCATATGAAGATCTTGTTAAGAGATCCCGAAAGGGTGCGATTGATCCAAATGAATTTCTTGGAACAACAATAACTCTCACAAATCCTGGTACTATTGGAACTGTTGCATCGGTTCCGCGATTAATGGTTGGACAAGGAACCATAATTGCTACAGGTGCTATTCAATTTAATGCTGAATATCAGGCTATGTCACCTACTACAATTTCGACGCTCGGTATAAGTAAAGTGATGAATATTACGAGTACTTATGATCATAGAATTATTCAAGGTGCCGAATCAGGATTGTTCCTTAAAGAGATCAATGATCTTCTCCTCGGTATGAATGATTTTTATGATGATATAATTGAAGCACTTAAACTTCCCTTCAAACCTTTAAGATGGCAAACAGACTATCAACCTGGAATTTTCGAAACTTCAGTCAACACAGAAGAAATCGTAAAACAGGCTAAAGTACTTCAACTAATCAATCTTTACAGAGTAAGAGGACATCTTATTGCTGATCTTGATCCGCTTGGTTCGAAAACACAATATCATGCTGAACTAGATCCATCTAGTTACAACCTGACTATCTGGGATCTGGACAGACAATTTATTACAGGGGGATTTGGCAATCTGAATACTGCAACGCTTCGCGAAATATTAAATATGCTGGAAAAAACCTATTGTGATAAAATAGGTGTTGAGTATATGCACATACAGAATCCTACAGAAAAAGCGTGGCTTCAGAATAAAATGGAACCAGTAAAAAATACTCCTTCATTTGATAATCAATTCAAGAAGAATATTTTGAAAAAATTAATTTCAGCAGAATCTTTCGAGCATTTTATTCACAGTAAGTTTGTCGGTCATAAAAGATTTTCACTTGAGGGATCAGAAACTTTAATTCCCGTCCTCGATATGATTCTTGGCGAAGCAGCTGAACACAACATAAAGGAAGTTGTTTTGGGAATGGCTCACAGAGGAAGATTAAACGTTCTCGTGAATATTATTGGAAAATCTTATGAATCAATCTTTAGTGAGTTCGAAGATATTCGTGATCCAAATTCTATCGCTGGTTCAGGTGATGTGAAGTATCACTTAGGAGCAACTGGTAATTACAGAACCATTAATGATAAAAATATTATTGTTTCAGTTTCTGCAAACCCGAGTCATCTTGAATGGGTTAATCCTGTTGTAGAAGGTATGGTGAGAGCTAAGCAGACAAGATTGGAAGATAACAAAAGTCACGTTAAAGTGATGTCATTGTTGATTCACGGTGATGCTGCATTTGCAGGTCAGGGCATTGTAGCTGAAACACTTAATCTTTCTCAGTTAAGCGGATACAGGACTGGAGGAACAATTCACATAATTGTAAATAACCAAATTGGTTTTACAACAACACCGGATGAAGCCCGATCTACACAGTATGCAACAGACGTTGCAAGGATGATTCAGGCACCAATATTTCATGTGAATGGTGATGACCCTGAAGCTGCTTTGTGGGTTGCTCAGCTTGCATTTGAATACAGACAAATCTTTAAGAAGGATGTAGTGATTGACTTGTTTGGTTATAGAAAACACGGACATAACGAAGGAGATGAACCAGGATTTACACAACCTATACTTTATGCAAAAATAAAAGACCATCCTTCCATCAGAGAAATTTATCAGAAAAAATTAATTGAGGAAGGTACAATAACTGAAAATGAAGTGAGCAAAATTTCTGATGAATTTATTAAACTGATGGACACCTCGATTGATAGAATCCGTAAAGAAAGTAAAAAGTTTGATGGAGATTTGATACTCGCAGTAAACAAAAAAGAAATTGAAACGATTCATCATGAAAAGAATACTTCAATAACTGAAGAAACTTTAACTAAAATAATTAACGGATTAACTAAAACACCTGCAGACTTTAACGGGCATCCAAAGTTGTCAAAATTCCTGGAAAGCCGAAAAAAACTTCTCGATGGATCTGGAAAAGCTGATTGGGCATTTGCTGAATCGTTAGCATTTGGAAGTCTCCTTCTTGAAGGAACCCCTGTCAGATTAAGTGGTCAGGATAGTGTGAGAGGAACTTTCAGTCAACGACATCTTGCATTTACCGATATTAAAACCGGAACAGAATATTTCCCATTGAATCATCTGGGAGAAAACCAGGCTCATCTGGAAGCGCTTGATAGTTTTCTTTCTGAGGCAGCCGTACTTGGATTTGAATTCGGGTACAGTGTTGTAGACTCATTATCGCTTGTATTATGGGAAGCACAATTTGGTGATTTTGCTAATGGAGCCCAAATTATTATCGATAACTTCATTGTTGCCTCATATGAAAAATGGCAATTGCCCAACAATCTTATTTTACTTTTACCACATGGTTTTGAAGGACAAGGACCTGAACACTCAAGTGCACGTCTTGAAAGATTTTTGATACTCTGCGCTGAAAATAATATGCAGGTTTGTAATGTATCAACACCGGCGCAATACTTTCATCTTTTGAGACGACAAATAAAAGCTGGAATGAACATGCCATTGGTTATTATGACTCCCAAAAGCCTGCTTAGAGCATCGGAAGCTAAATCCTCAAAGGAAGAATTCTTGAATGGAAAATTTGAGGAAGTTTTGGATGATAATAGCATTGGAAATATTAGAACAATTAATCATCTCATTTTAACAAGTGGTAAAGTTTATTATGATCTTCTTAAGTACAGAGATGAAAATAAAATTACAAATACTACGATTATTAGATTGGAACAATTTTATCCATATCCATCAAAAAAAGTCAGAAATATAATTGAGAAGTACACAGCTGTAAAAAAAGTTAGATGGGTTCAGGAAGAACCGAAGAATATGGGTGCCTGGAACTTCTTATTCCACAGACTTAGAAGTGATTTACCAAAAGATTGCGATTTAGATTATGTCGGACGACCGGAGAGTGCAAGTCCAGCGGTGGGTTCGTATAAAATATCTATTCAGCAGCAGAAAAAACTAGTGAAAGATGCTTTTGTGTGAGTAAAATTATTCTAAACTGATTGAGGTAAATTGAATTTAATTTCGCTGACTATCTCTCCCCCAGAATAATAAATCATTACATTCAGATGACCTTGTTCATCATATTTAATCCATCTACCTTCAGCTTTGCCTGAAAGATAGTTACCTTCACTCTTTACTTTTCCACTCTTGTAATACCATGTCCATTTCCCGTGGGGTTTATCATCACTAAAATCACCAGTCGATTCCAATTTTCCATCATCATAAAAATATTTCCACGTACCAACATTTTTATTATTCTTCACAAAACCAGAAACCGATGAATTCCCCGCCAGAGTTGTAATCAAAAATTCGCCGTGCTTTAATCCATTAACAACATCGTAGCCGACTATTTTATTTTCAAGTGTATCCTGAATATGACCGGTATAAGGTAATTTGTCACCCTGTTTGTAGATAAGCCCATCACGAATAACTATTTTGAAGGATTTTAATTCAACTGTAGAAACCTTACTTACTAGAGGAGTTATAACAACAATAAACGAAACATACAGAACTGCTAATAGTATAAAAGGAATTGATACTTTATAACCTGAAGTAGCATCCTTCATAAGATCCTCCGAAAATTCTTTTTTATCAATAACAATTGATTGATAAGAAGATAGAGTTAAGACACATTTATAAATAGAATTTAAGCCCTTTTGCCCGTGAAAGGAGACCAAAATGATTCAAGGATTGTTCCATCATAAAAATTTCACTTTTCGTTTAATATGTAATACTGAGGATTACCTTTGTATTCATTTGATACTAACATTTAATGGTTTTTAATGATAATGATACACGTTGAACATATGAACTAAAAGGAATTCGTAATGTCATTCGAAACTCATCATTCTATTTTATGCAGAGCTTTTACGCTTAACTTTAATCGTTAGTCGAGGAAAATGAAATAATCATTTATCTTTTGATGAAAATCAGTATTAGTAATATGCTTTAGATTTAAATCTCTGTAACGAATTGGAACAAAGAAAAATGTAAAACTATTGTTTAGACATCAAATGCTAAATGGCACAGTTATTGGCAAATTAAACTAAACTATTTCAATTGAGGGCAAAATGAGAGATTTCGAAATCAATACCTATTGTGGTTATTTAATCGCTACAGTTAATGCTGAAAAGGCAACTATACTTGAGGCTCTCGAATTTAAAAGCATCCTGGACGATAATATTTACAATGGTCAACACAATTTAATTATTGATCTTAGAAATTGTGAATTCCTTGATTCAACCTTTATTGGTGTTCTTGTTGTAACCTGGAAAAAAGTTAAATCAAAAGGTGGTAAGCTTAAACTTGTTAAACCAGGAAATTTTGCTCAATCCGTATTTCATCTCACAGGCACTATCGAAATATTTGAAACGTATGATAGTGTTGAAGAAGCATTAAGCAGCTTCTCAATTCCAATTGAAGAGTATACATCTTTTATGTCAGACCAAAAATTCAACTGAGAATTAGCTTTAATTTTCCGCTTTAAGTTCTGAGTTTTGAATTTAAAAATAGAACTTTGCCAACCAATCTAGTCATTACACTAAAGTCTTATTATACTTTTTAGAAGTAACAGTTTAACTCAATAAATTGAAGGATCGATGAAACTATGATTTAGTAAAGTCGATAAGAAGGTACAATGTTAGAATTGCAACAAACGAAAAAATTATTATTCCTATAAGCATAGCATTCCTTAATGAATGAACAACGAAAAAAATATTGAAATAGTTATCAGGAACATTATGCCCTCGTTCCTAATAGTTTAAGCTGTTTGAATTATATTCAATAACCAATCATCGTGCCTTATTTATGGTTCTCTAAAATATCATTACACTAATATTTCTAATGCGCTTCGAATGATTATTTCATATTGGTACATAACAATAGAACACAAATCTGAATTGAAACAAATTTAAGAATGTACATAAATCGATTAAACGATTTGAGATAGGGTTGAAAAGTGTTATTTTTCAAGAGAAATATCTTTGTTACTCGAATATACCAGAGATATGTTTATAATCTATTAACTGTTATAAATACAAATTTTATGGTTCTGCGGCAGTAATTCAGTGGTAGAATGTCAGCTTCCCAAGCTGGACGTCGCGGGTTCAAGTCCCGTCTGCCGCTCAAGTGAAATCTATATTTGTTTTTTTGACTCAATCCTTCGATATTTGTGCCCTCAAATAATGGGAGCTTAGCTCAGCTGGTTCAGAGCACCTGCCTTACAAGCAGGGGGTCAAAGGTTCGAATCCTTTAGCTCCCACCATTTCTTAAAATTCTCTTTTTAATTTAAAATTTTCAAAACATTTTTATCAATTAACTTCAGATCTAACTTCTCTTGGTAAACATAGTATCTAGTTTTATTTTTGATGGAATATTTTTTGTGAGTTGGAATTTTATAGCACGGGCGCTTGGCTCAGTTGGTTAGAGCGCTTGCCTCACACGCAGGAGGTCAGTGGTTCAAATCCACTAGCGCCCACAAAGGTTATGTCAACAAGATTGATGAGTTGAAGACAAATGTAAGTTTTAATAATTCAAAGTGAATTTAATCATTCCATAACTTTGATTTTTGCTGCCACCTTCACTAATATTTTCTTCCTTATCATGCTCATAAATAATATCGAAAATAAAATCTCTGATTGGCTCAACCCTTATTCCTAAATTGAATATATGATTGTTAAATCGTATTCCATCTAAAAATATCGCATCCTGTTTTTCAGGATTTTGGCCGTGTGTAATATTCAAATCTCCGCCCACATTATTAATAAGTGTGCCATCGTCGCTATATATATTCTCTCCTCTGCGAATAAAGCGGTAGTCTAATGAAAGTCTTACCCAATCTGTTAAATTGTAAGCAATTCTGCTGAAAATTTCATCTGCATTAGGACCAATCGGGTGTCCGAGATTAGTTCCCCACGCAGTGTAGGTGTTTTGAATATTAATGTGAGAGTAAACAAAAGGTCTAAGTTTAGTATACTCTAGTACCACTGATAAATTATTAAGAGTAAATGCTTCATACCAGAATGCTCCAAGCTGGTATGCAGTTTTATTTTTATAGCTTTCTAAGTTTTGAAGGTTAGAAAGAATATTTTCATCCAGTAAAAAAGTGGCTTGCAATTCTAGATCGGGAAGGAAACTTGTTTGCAAATCGAAATATAAATTTGCGTTATCTCTGTCTTGAATCGACTCTTCGACGAATTTATAAAATCCAAGCGGAGATAAATACCCCAGTTCTATCCCCCTTCCGGAATAAACAATTGTTTCACCTATTCCTATATCAAATAAATTTTCAAAAGATAGTTTAAAGCGATTGAAAGCCCAGTATTTTGTGTATCTTTCATTGATATCAGATGAGAAATCTCCAACAGTAGAACCATGAATCGAAGTGAATTTCACAATCCCGTAATTGAAATCAAATCCTGCTATATCAAGTGGGGGATTATCCCCTGATAAAATCAATTTACTTCCATAACCATAACCTACAGTCTTATTTTCTCTTCCTAATTGGATAGAGAGATGCATATCTTCTACTGGTTCAGTATAATATTTAAGATATCCTTCTGTAAATTCATAGTTAGCAATGTTTTCCGAATCTTCAATCCACTTAAAACTCTGAAGAACTTTAGGCTCGATCAGTTCCGCAATCTGCTTATCACCTGCTGATCCACCCTTGATAAATGATAATTGGTAACCCAGATGTTTAAAGACTGTACCCTGGAATCTGAATCCAATATCAAATAAATGAGTATTGTTGACGTAAGGTTCAAACTGTTGTCCGTAATAATAATGTCCAAGCATCTCAACAAATACATTCGCATTCTCTTCCGAATAAGCATAAAAATATTTTACTTTGTTTGTAAAAGCATCAGATAGGCTCGTACCAAAATCCTTTTCTGGATGAAAAAAATAAGTTGTGCTGTTAGAATCTATCAGCTCATAAAATTCTGCTTTGTAACGATTGAATAATTTTTTTTCATTACTACTCAGTTCACCCATTTTTTCTTCAACTTGAATCAGGTAGTCCTTCACCTGAAACCTTGATAAATTTGGGACATCTTCATTTATATAAGGAATTACTTTTTTAACTTTCATTTCTTTCAAGAAAGTATAGACGGGATGATTCAGAGGAATGTTATCTACCTGTGAGAAGATGCTTGAACTTAGTAGAATAAGAACAACAACTGTATATCTGAATGCAATTTTCATATTAACTAATTACTGATTAAAAAATCTATATGAAATATAGTAATTGGAGTAGAATCATGAAGAACTTGATAAACGATCAAGAAACGCGAAATGGTGGACTAGATAATCAAAAGCCCATCACACTGATGAGCTTTTCTAAGCGGGGCCGACGAGACTCGAACTCGCGACCTCCTGCGTGACAGGCAGGCGTTCTAACCAACTGAACTACGACCCCAA
>Ga0208980_10000805_pt1 | contig 18303 bp, 14 predicted proteins | sample WetSurMetagenome_3_FD_187993 | JGI IMG/M metagenome (GOLD analysis project Ga0208980, IMG submission 187993) | Wetland microbial communities from Twitchell Island in the Sacramento Delta, sample from surface sediment Aug2011 Site A1 Bulk (version 2) | ecosystem: Environmental > Aquatic > Marine... | reverse complement strand
CGTGATGTGCGTCCCCCTGATCAGCAAGACGGACGTGCACGGGGTCATTTACGTCCATTCCACAAGTGTTCCGCACGGGTTTTCCAAGAGCGACCTTCAACTGCTGAGCGCCCTCAGCAGCCCTGCAGCGCTGGCCATTGAAAACGCCTTGCTCTACGCAACTCACAAGAAAGCCGAAGATGCCCTGCAGAAAGCCCGAAACGAATTGGAGATTAGAGTCAAGGAACGCACGGAAGAACTCTCCCAGGCCAATGCACACTTGAAACAGGAAATTGAGACTCGGGCACAGGCCGAAGAAAACCTCAGGACCCTGCACGAGGAGCTGAAGGAGGCGAACAAGAACCTGGAGCTCGCCTACACGCACATGCGGGAGGCAAAAGACCGCCTCAGTTCTCAGCTCTACGAAGATGAAATCGCCCTTTTAACCGATGAGAAAGGGATGATTCTGGGGCTGACGGAGAAAGCATTGGAAACCTTTGGCCGAAGCCGGTTCGACCTCCTCGGGAAGAATATTGTCGAGCTTTTCGGCAACGATGCCAAGGCCTCCATTGAGCAGGACCTTCAAAATGCCCGCGTGGGCGTCTTAGAACAGACCCTTGTTCATTTCAAAAGAGACCGATCATCGAGTGAGGACCTTCAGGTTCGATTTTTCCCCATCAGTTCCAAGACCGGAAAGATGCTTCTTGCTCTCATGCGGCGCCCTCAAAAAGAGTCCCTGCAATGAAGGCAATGGTGCTCAGCAAATCCCGCCCGATTGAGACGGGGGGCAAAGATCCTCTTGAAATGGTGGATCTGCCTGTCCCTGCCCCCGCACCTGATCAACTTTTGATCAAGGTTTCTGTTTGCGGCATTTGCCACACGGAGATCGATGAAATCGAGGGCCGTCTCGTGCCCCCCAGGTACCCCATTGTTCCTGGCCACGAAATCGTGGGCAGAGTCCATGCTGTCGGGTCCGACGTGCGCAAGTTCAGCCCCGGCGACCGCGTGGGCGTTGCCTGGATCCATTCCAGTTGCGGACGATGCTCCTTCTGCGCCCGGGGAGAAGAAAATCTTTGTGATGACTTCCGTGCTACGGGTCTTCACGCCCATGGCGGCTATGCTGAGTACACGGTCGTTTCTCAGGATTTCGCCTACCCCATTCCCCAGAGCTTCACGGATTCCGAGGCCGCTCCGCTTTTGTGCGCGGGGGTGATCGGGTACAGAGCGCTCAGGCTCTCCAACATCCGGAGCGGCGAGGTGCTCGGACTTTACGGATTCGGCGCCTCAGCGCACATTGCCATTCAAGTTGCGAAGCATCGGGGCTGCAAGGTCTTCGTGTTCACTCGCGAGGGCCAGAAGGACCATCAGGATCTCGCTTTGAAACTGGGGGCGGATTGGGTGGGAGTGACCGGAGAGATGCCCCCTCAGAGACTGCGTTGCGCCATTGATTTCACCCCGGTTGGAGAGCCGGTCAGAGAAGCGCTTCGCGTGCTGGAGAAGGGGGGTCGCGTGGTGATCAACGCCATCCGCAAGGTCAACCCCATTCCTGAACTGGACTACGCTCAACTCGTCTGGCATGAAAGAGAAATAAAGAGCGTCGCGAACGTGACAAGGCAGGATGCTCTCGAGTTCTTGCCCCTAGCGGCTCAGATCGGAATCAAGCCCGAGGTTCGGGAATTTCCTCTCGAACAGGCTAATGAGGCTTTGTTGCTGCTCAAGCAAGGCAAGATGCATGGGGCAGGAGTTCTGAGAATCGCCTAATGCAGGCCTTTGGCCGCAACCAAGAGAAAATACGAAACCCGAATATCGAATATCGAACAAGGAATTTCGAATGATGAAGTCAAACCTGTTCGTTCCTTCGACGTTCGATATTCGTTATTCGACCTGCCCGCTGTGCCCGTGAACAGATTTCACGTGGAACTCCCTGCCCTCAACTGTCACGGCTTTCCTTCCGTCACAAAGCATTTCGCAGGGCAGGCGGGTATTCTGCGGTTCGCTTTTGAGCTTCTACGCTGGTTGTGAAGAAGTTCTTGCTTAAGAGTCTAATATCCTTCCTTGATTCGTTGATCGATAAGAGCTCCAAGCTCTTCGCAGTCAAACCCCACATAGGTTTTCTTTCCGTCCACGATAAAAGCAGGATACTTGAAGACTCTGTGCCGGATCTGTTTCCAAAGCCCAAGAGGAGATTGGGCCTCGATCACCTTGAAACAGACCCGGTGACGGTACAAGCGGGAAATCTCGGAGATACAATTCGAGAGGTAGCTCAGAGCCTCTTTCCAGTCTTCGGGATATTCCTCGTTGCACGATTGCCGCTCTTTCCCGTTCAGACCCATCGTGTTGAAGATTAAATTGCACGATGGGCACGCCATTTCAAGGCTCTGAAAGGTGGGTGCGATCACTTCTACAAGAATAGGAGTCATTGTGAGTCGTTCCTACTGCTCAGAACTGATGAATCCATCTTAAACCCTTTCTGTGGTTTTGCAAGTCCTTCGAGGAATTGTCTCGACCTGCATTCGAATAGGCTATGGAAGCAAGGCCAGATGAGGACACCCTTTCCGGATTCGGAAAAGAATAATTTTTTTTTGCAAAAAGGACTTGACATTAGTTTGACATCAAACTATATTGGGCCCATGGTCAAAACAGAAGGAATCATCGCGCTGGTTGCCAGCGTTAGAGAAAAAGCGAACAAGTTTATCACTGAAGAGCTTAAGAAGCGCGGTATCACTGATATATCCACCCCTCATGGGGGAATCTTTGTGCACCTGTTCAGAAACGGGGAGCTCTCCATGGGAGAGATTGCGCAAAAGATCGACCGGGACAAATCCACCGTGACGGCACTCATCAAGAGGCTCGTCGATTTGGGTTATGTCCAAACGAGTCCGAGCTCTTCGGACAGCCGCGTGACCATGGTCAAACTCACGCATAAAGGGGCTGTCTTAGAAAACGATTTCAAAGAGATATCGAAGGGCTTGCTGGAGAAAGTGTATGGTGGTTCGACCGACCTGGAGAGGGAGATGCTTGTAAGACTGCTCATGAGGGTCAACAATAATTTCTAAAAAATTTTACCTATTTAGTTTGATATCAAACTAAAACGAATCAATAAACACAGGAGACAAACCATGAATGACGTCGCTGATAGGGCTCTAAAGATTTTGCGGGAACTTCGTTCCGTCACCTTTGCAACCACTAAGGACGGGTTGCCCCAAGCAAGGATCGCGGATGTCATGGGCTATGAGAACGGGCAATTGTTATGCATCGTTGGCAACAACAAACCTTTCTATCATCAGTTGAAGGAAACGGGGAAAGTCGCCATCGTCGGCATGACCGCCAATTACGTCGCGGTGAGGCTTATGGGGGATGTAAAATTAGTAGACGAAAGCTATCGCGAGAGAGTGTTCGAACTCAATCCTGACCTTGCGAACCTCTTTCCTGACGAAGAAAGGCGAAAGACGCTGGTGCCCTACGTCATACATCGTGGCAAGGGGGAAATTTTCGATTTGAGCGGAACCAAGGGTAAGATGTACCGGGAGCGCTTCAGCTTCGGTGGCGAAAGCGTCCGTCCCTCGGGTTTCAGGATCAACGACAACTGCACTGCCTGCGGCGCCTGCCTGCCGGCGTGCCCTTTCACCGCCATTTCAGAAGGCGAACCTTACGTGATCAGCCCCAACCGATGCGATGAGTGCGGGACCTGCTATTCCATTTGTCCTTCAGATGCGATTGAGTTGCCGACAGGCATGTGACAGCTCTAATGAGGATCATGCCCAACAGGGCGAGCTAGATCTAATACGAACGCAAAAACTGCTTTTAAGCTTGGACCCCCTTACGCTTCCCCTCTCCCCCACCTTGGGGGAGAGGGCGGGGTGAGGGGGTGAATGGCAAATAACTAAATGCGCTCGTATTGGGGCACGCACTGCGCAGGAAATCACCATGGACCCTTGCCTGGACATAGAGGATTATCGTTATCAAATTCGACTGGACGAGCCTTTTCCGGCTCCAGAGCCGGCAGCGGAGGCTGAGGCTGACCGAGAGGTGCTCGTGGACCAGGTTCTGGGTTACCTGCTCAGTGAAAAGCAAGGAGCAGGGAGCAGTGAGGAAGGCAGTACAAGGGCGACCTACGAGAGCAAGCGGCGCTTGGTTCGAGCTTTGCTCACTGTGCGGCCGCCCGATCCTCTGGCATCCTGGTTTCACGCAGCTATAGATCGGTTGCTACAGCGTGAATCCCGTGAGCGCGGCACGGTGGAAGCCATGGAACTACCACGCATCGCCGACGCGATACCCGGGGTAACCTATTCTGTGGCGAACCGCTGTGCTCTGTGGCGCGGTGACATAACGGCCCTGCGTGTGGACGCTGTGGTCAATGCGGCCAATTCGGCGCTGCTCGGATGCTTTCAACCGTTCCACGCTTGCATCGACAATGCCATCCATTCCGCGGCCGGGCCAAGGGTGCGTGAGGATTGCCAGTCCATCATGCAACTTCAGGGTGCGCCGGAAAAGACTTGCCGCGCCAAGATCACGCGCGCCTACAACTTGCCGGCCAGATTCATTTTCCACACGGTTGGCCCAATCTTCAGTGGAGAGGGCAGCAGCTTTATTGCGCAACAGGAGCTGCAGCTCTCGGCCTGCTATCGCTCGTGCCTGGAACTCGCGCTCCGGGTGCCGGGGATCAGGTCCGTGGCCTTCTGCTGCATTTCTACAGGAGTATTCGGGTTCCCCGGTGAGCCAGCGGGCCGGATCGCCCTGCGCACCGTCCAGGAATTCCTGGAAAAACATCCGGATGCTCTTGATATGGTTGTTTTCAACGTGTTTAGGGATGAGGATTTTCAAATCTATAGGAAATTGCTTGTCCTACAGGAAGTGTCCTAGACCGTCACTCCCGCGTAGGCGGGAGTCCAGACAAATACGAAAGACTGGATTCCCGTCTTCGCGGGAGTGACACAAAAGGGTTTTTACGGTCTTTAGAAGACCGCCAGAATCTCTAGGTGGTCATTGAGAAGTGACGTCGCATGTATCGAAAACGGATTTCGTTCAAAAGGGTCAATGGATGAAAACGCGTGAGACCATCACACCGTCCCAATCGATGGGAGCGCTGGACCCGGAAATCATTCGCCGCTGCTGCGATCTAATTCGCGAGGCTGACGGTATTCTGATCGGGGCGGGCGCGGGCCTGTCCGCGGATGCGGGTCTTGACTATACGGACACTGCGAGGTTTGCTCGTCTCTTCCCCGGCATGGTCAAGCGAGGGTTCCGTATGCAGGCGGAGCTCATCGGGTACACGGACTGGAGCCCCGAGGTTCAGTGGGGTTACCTTGCGACCCACGTCAACGAGATGCGCTTCAAGGCACCGCCCCACCAAGTCTACGGACGTCTGCTGGACCTAGTGCGAAACAAGGACTACTTCGTGATGACCTCCAATGTGGATGGCATGTTTGTCAAGAACGGCTTCGAGGAGGAGAGGATCTTCACACCTCAAGGCAACTATGCGCTGATGCAGTGTCTGAAACCCTGCAGAAACACGACCTGGCCTACCAAGCCTGTCATTGATCTCATCCTGCCTAAGATCGACCCAGAGACTCAGGAGGTCACGCACCCGGAAGTCATCCCTAGCTGCCCAAATTGTGGAGGACCGGTCTTCATGAATGTGCGCGGTGGGGATTGGTTCGTTGAGGAGCCATACTTGGAGCAGGCTGACCGCTTTTCCGATTGGGTCAAGCGCACACGCAGTCGTCTGCTGGGGCTTGAAATCGGTGCAGGCTTCAACACACCAGGCGTCATCCGCTGGCCTATGGAGCGGGTTGTGCACTTCCACACGGACGCACACCTCATCCGTGTTAACCCGCAGTGGCCGCAGGTTCCCAGGGAAATCACGCACAAGTCGGTTTCTTTCCAGTGTTCCGCCATAAAGGCCATCACGGCCCTCTGGACGGCAATGGGGATGGGCGGATATGAGTCCGATTGATCGGGCAGGAACTGCTGGATCCGATTCCCAACCCGAAACACGGTAACAAGCCTATCTGGAAACCCAACAAATCCCTCCCCCTTGATGGGGGAGGGCAAGGGTGGGGGTGCAAAGATGCCGAATACTCCTCACCCTCCTCGTTTCCCCCTCCCGCAAGGGGAGGGGATAAGAGTTGTTGGACAGCCTCTACCATGTACCTTACTTCGTCGCTTTTTTCGCTGGTTCCTTTGCTGCTGCTGGTTTTGCTGCAGCCTTGGCCACCTTGGCTTCTTCCTTGGCGTACAGCTTCCACATCTCAAAGCAGCCGCCCGGCACAAAGAGCTCCTTCTTGCTAAGGTCCTTGCCCTTCAAAGCGGGATGGTCCTTGCTGTAGCGATAGGCGCGATGCATGGTGTTGCCTGTGACCTGCTCCATTGGGTCTCCAATAAGATCGTCATCCGTGAGGAAGCACTTGGGTTTGTCAAGGATGAGAGGATTCACCCATTCCCAGACGATTTCACCCTTCTTGTCGCCTGTGACCTCCAGGAGATGGCCGAGGCCGCTGGAGGTGATCAAGTAGTTCCCATTCGGCAGCTTCTGGACGGCGCCCTGGTACCGCGAATTGAAGGTGTGGGCTATTTTCGAAGTCCATTGAAAAGCCACCTTTCCGGTCTTGGGGTCTATTTCAAGGATCCTGGAACGCTCGCCCTGGGGACGATGCCAGCCATTGTCAAAGGCGAGGAAATTGCCGTTGTCCAGCTTGGTCACGTGATGAGGACCGAAGAGCTGCTGATCCCCGTCATCCAGGAAAGACGGGCCTTTTCCCTTGCCATGGGTAGAGGGGTTGCCCCACCGCCACTCAATGGCTCCGGTCTTATGGTTGATCAGGAAGAACTCACCGAAGTTCCTGGAGTTCAGTATGACCTGATCGGTCTCGGGAATGTACTCCACCGTATTGCAATGGGTCCAGTCGGGCCCACCCATGTACCGAGCGGCCTTCGGCAGCACAAAGTTGATATCCAGTTCGTTTTCACCTTTTCCTAGGTGATCCCACACATGCCATTCCCACACCACTTTTTTGTCAGGGCTAATCTCACGGATGTAGTCCGGCCAGATACCTTTGATGACTTTGCCGTGGTTATCATATCCATCCGGATTGAGCGTTTTGGGATCGCGACCCTTTGCCACGGCTTCCTCATAGCTTTTGTACTCCCAGCCAAGGACCAGGGTATTGCCATTGGGCATCCGGAAAAAGCAATGATGCTGGCTGTAGGTGTCCGTCATTTCTTGCCACTCCCAGACCACATTACCGTTCCAGTCGTATTCCGTGATCATGCCGGAGGTTCCGCCGAAATTGACCGGGGTTTTTGGCGACATGTTGCCGCCGGCGAGCAGATTCCCGTTAGGCAACAAGAGAGCGTAGAGGCCCGCATTGTATTTCATCTGCCATTTGTGAACGATGTTGCCTTCCATGTCCAGAAGGAAAGCCCGATTGCTCGTGTTCGAGGTCACCAGGGTGTAGCCCTGAAATGCCTTAGCCTTGTTGTAGCGAATTAACCCGGTGGGTTGGATGGATGCTTCCAGAGCGAAGGCCGCAGTCCATCCCAGCAAAAGAACCGCTGCAACAATTCCTACCATGAAACGATACTTCTTCATTTAAATCTCCTCCTCTCCTTATTTAATAAGGAATTCGGTTAAAGGTTTCTGAAAAGTGCTCCACCTCTCCCATATCCTTAACGAACCCATGTCCTCCAGAAAGACAAGGGATGTTCGATTCTCATTGCGGTTTGTAGATCTTGAAGAACTCAGGGCAGCCCTCAGCCAGAGGGGTTTTCTTGCTGAGGTCCCTACCCTTCAGACCGGGGTAGTCCTTGCCATAGCGATAGGACCTATGAATCATGTTGTTAATAGCATTCTTGCTGTCGCCGTCTTCAATGGTGCACACCATCTTTCCGGCCCGGACGGGTACCACGTAATCCCACACGATTTCCTTTTTGGGTGTCACCTCGAAGATGTGGCCGTGTTGAGTCGAGGTCACCAGCACATTGCCGTTCGGGAGCCTCTGAGCCGAACCCTGGCGATAGGAGTAAAAACTGGTCGAGTCTTTGGAATGGTATTCCCATACCACCTTGTTCGTCTTGGGGTCCACTTCAACGACAGCGGAGCGATTCCCCTCTGGCCTTTCCGACCCGTTGTCGAAGATCTGGATGTTCCCGTTTTCCAGAGCGGTGGCATGATGGGAACCGAACAGTTCCTGGTCTCCGTTGTCATACCAGCCGGGCTTGCGACCCTGACCATAGGCAGATGGGTTGCCCCAACGCCATTCGATGGCGCCCGTCTTGTGGTTGACAAGATAGGTCTCGCTGAGATTCCTGGAGTTCAAGATCACCTGATCCGTCTCAGCAATGTAATCTACCGTATTGAAGTGAGACCAGTCGAAATCAGGGTAGATTTCGCCGACCGGCTTCGGGAGAATGCAGTTGATGTCCACCCTGGTCGGTCCTTTTCCGAGCTGATCCCAGAGGTGCCATTCCCACACGGTCTTCCCTTCTTTGTTCACTTCGCGGACAAAATCCACCCAGAAGCCTTTGTACCACTTCCCTCTTGCGAATGCGCTCGCCGGCATAGTGTTGGGATCACGGCCCTTGGCAATCGCTTCCTCAATGCTCTTGAACTCAAAGGCCAGGATCAAGGTGTTGCCGTTGGGCATCCGGGCAAAGCAGTGATGTTGAACTTCTGTGGAAGACATCAGTTTGTACTCCCAAACCACCTTGCCGCTCCAATCCAATTCCTGAATGATGCCGCCGGTGCCGCCGATCGAAATGGGCGCATTGGGCAACTGACCGGCCCTCAAAAGATTCCCGTTCGGGAGGAGCATGGCGTAGAGGCCGGGGGTGTACTCCGTGTCCCACTTGTGAACCACGTTCCCCTCCATATCGATGAGATAGGTTGTCTTGCAGTTCATCATGGGTGAAAACAACGTGTATCCGTCATACGCCTTTTCAGGGTTGTACTTCAGTACGCCTGTCGGACCGACCATAGCCTCATAGGCCAGCGCCGAGGTGAGGCCTGTCGAAACCAGCACCATAGCCAAAAGAAAACCGACAACCAATTTCCTCATTCCTTTTCCTCCTGTTCAAGGGTTGAGAATTTCATGATGGATCACGAACCAAAGGTCCTTAATTAAAGTTTCAGGTATGTGCCTTTGAGGTCAAGGCCATCCCAAGCCTGCCGGTACAATCGGCGGACAAAGAACTCCAAATGGATACCACATTCGAGAACCATGCCAGTCCCAGGAGAAGAGAGATCATGGCAGGTGCCTGAAGACAACATGTTGATAATTAAGTGAATCTCCGGGGAGCCTTTTGCATAGGCTGCTCAAGAAGAATGTGGATCTTTGGGGCTTCTGTGCGGCGTTCCTTACAAGTGTAAAGCAGCGCTCACACATTGGGCTTTGAGAGCGAGTGGGTCCGGCGATCGCTCGCTTGCAGAGAGGCTCATGATTTCAGCATGTTGCATCAAAATAAATATTTGAACCGAATTGGAATGGATTTTGCGAATCTGAAATACAAGTTCGGCCCTTCTGAAATGGCCGAATTTCCCGGAAGAGAATATTCCGGTTCATTTATCAGATAAACTCAAAAGGAGAAGGAGTGAACTATGAAGCACCTGAAGAAGTACTCGCTTGCGTTTCTACTCGCCGTTTTTTTTCTGTCGTCCCCAGCCTGGGTCCTGGCCCAGGACACCATGTTTGTGGTCGCCGCCCAGCCAAGTCTGGTCAAGGCTCAGCCATGGATTGATTTCCTCAAGAAAAATGAAATCACGGTTGAGCACGCTGTGCCGTCGGAACTCGCGTCCGTCAAGAACAAGAAGTATATCACCATCATGGGCGGTATGGATGAGCCGGGCATGAAGGATATCATCACCGAGGTCGTCGGTGCTTCGGAAGCCTCCGCCCTTGCTAAACCAGGTGCCAAGAAGTTGTTGATGAAGGAGAATACCTGGGTAGCCGGCCAGAGAATATTGGTCTTTGCCGGGGACAATACGGAATCCGCTGCGGCGGCCCGAACCGAATCCAGAGAGACCTGGATGAAGTACCTTAAGGACTGGTTTGATCTAGGAGCAGGCCCCGGCGGCTTGAAAGCCTACTAGCGACCTCTCTCTATCCAACAACGCGTCATCCTTATTAAGGAGGAATTGATAATGAAGAAAGTTTTGATTGTCTCAGCACTGCTGCTGGTTTTGACCGGTGCTTCAACTCTGTGGGCCTTCCCGTCGGTCTACCCACACGGGACGACCATCTTCAAACCCGACAAGGCCTACAACGGGTACACCCTGTTTTGCGTGGACAACTTCGGGAGCTTCCTGATCGACATGAGAGGTAATGTGGTGCGCCAGTGGAAGAATGTCGGCACTGCGGACCATCCGGTCAAGATGATGCCCGGCGGCCACGTGATGGGCGCAACAGGCAAAGAAGGGCGGATCATAGGTCACGAAGACTCCAATGACCTGGCCATTGTAGACTGGGACGACAAGATCATCTGGACCTATGCCAAGGCCGGCATGCATCACGACTTTGAGCGGGAAGGCAATCCGGTCGGGTACTATGCCCCGGGCCTCGAGCCGAACATGAAGGGCGGCAAGACCATGATCCTGTCCAACAAGGTCGTCAAGAAGCCGAGGATTTCGGACAAACCCCTGCTCGACGACATTATCTACATCGTGGACGAACAGGGCAAGGTAATCTGGGAATGGCTCGCCAGCGACCACATCGAGGAGATGAACATCTCGATTGAGGCCCGAAACACCATGTATCGCTACCCCAACTACGTCATGTCAAGGACGCCGGGAATGGTGGGCGGCGACTGGATCCATCTCAACACAGCGAGCTGGGTCGGCCCGAACAAGTGGTACGACCAGGGTGACCAACGATTTCACCCGGACAACATTATTTATGACGGGCGCCAGACCAACACCACCGGGATTATCGACCACAAAACGGGCAAAATCGTCTGGCACCTGGGGCCTGACTTTGAGTCCACCAAGGAACTGCGAGAGATCGGTTGCACCGTTGGTCTTCACCACGCCCACGTCATACCCAAGGGACTGCCCGGGGAAGGTAACATCCTGATCTTCGACAACGGCGGCATGGCCGGCTTCGGCGCACCCAACCCGACATCGCCTTACGGCATGAACAACACCCGCCGGGATTATTCACGCGTCATCGAAATCGACCCGGTGGCCATGAAGATCGTCTGGGATTACGACGCAAACAAGGGCGGCAACAGGGACCTGTGCAAATTCTTCAGCGACTATGTCAGCTCAGCGCAGCGCCTGCCGAACGGCAACACCTTGATCTGCGAGGGGTCTGTGGGCCGGCTCTTCGAGGTTACGGCAAAAGGCGAGACCGTGTGGGAGTACATCAGCCCCTACTACCAGCCGAAAGAGAACTTCAACATGGTTTACCGCGCGTACCGCGTGCCCTATGACTATGTTCCCCAGTTGAAGGTGCCTAAAGAGGAGCCAATCATTCCTCCGGAAAACCACACCCTGAGGCTCAAGGACCTGACGACCAAAAAGTAAGGAAGCGGCATCTTGGCTGCAACCAAAGATATGATCGAGAAAAGGAGAATGAACATGAAGACCAAAGTAACAGTGATCGTGCTGGCAGCCCTTCTGACCTGTCTGTGGGCAGTATCCCCTGCCCTTGCTCAGAAGAAGAAAGGCCACACAGGCGGCCTCGGTGAGGCGAGAATCCAGTTCAACGTTTCCTCAGCCAATAACCTAGCCAAGGCTCCGGGCATCACCAAGCAAATTGCAGAGGCCATCTGCAAATACCGCGAAGAGAAGGGGCCCTTCAAGAAGCCTGACGATCTGCTCAAAGTTCCGGGTATCACAGCGGAGGTGCTAAAGCAGATCAACCCGCAGGTAGGGACAGAGGGCGACCTTTACACCGTGCCTCGCCCGGGCGAGGAATTGGAGGATGAGGAAGATGCTCCTCTGAGCCCATCCAAGTGCTGACAACCCAAGCTCCCTGCCCCGATTCTCGAAATCTTCTCCCCTCCCTTAGTGGGAGGGGATGAAGGGGGAGGGGTTTGAGCCGGAAACCACTGAACCGTATGAAAGACAAGCAGGAAAAACGCGGGCTGAACCGGCGCGACTTCATGAAGATCAGCGCTGCGGCGCTGACCGGCTGCATGCTGGGTCAGACCCCAGGCTTGGGAAGCTTGGTTTTCGGCCAACCCCTTGCTCCCGGCCAGTTTGACCGCGAAGTGGTTTCCTGCTGTCAGTTCTGCCAGGTGCGATGCACCACCAAGGTGCAGGTCAAGGACGGCCGAGCGATCAATGTGTACGGTCACCCGGACAACTCCTGGACCGGCGGAGGCATGTGTCCCAAGGGCAAATCCATGGTGGAACTGACCTACAGTCCTCATCGCTTGCTTCATCCCATGGTGCGCCGAGGGGAAAAATGGGAGCAGATCCCTTACAGCGAAGCCCTTGAGCTGATCACGGACAAGATGAACAAGGTCAAGGCGGAGTTTCCTGAGGAGTATGAGCACCGAGTGGCGCTCTTTGCGCCTTTGTGGGAGTCGAGGGAGAGCGAACTGGCTGCAGAGACAACCATGCACCTGGCCGGCTTTTCCGATATCTGCAGCCCCGGCGACGGTTGCATCGGCAATTCAGCAACGACCCTGAGTATTTGTCTGGGGAGCGCTGTTTCACCCACCACCCTCGATGAAATCCTGAACGCCGAAGTCGCGGTTCTCTTCGGCGCAAACATTGCCGAGATCTATCCGCCCTATGTGCGCTGGCTTGTGGCGGCACGGGAAAAGGGCGTCAGGATCATTTACCTGGATCCCCGTCGCACGCCCACCAGCAACTTCTGCGACGTCCATCTGAGGCCTAGGCCGGGCACTGACGGCGCTCTGGTGATGGGACTTCTTCAGCACCTGATCGCGAACAACCTCTATGACCAGGAGTATGTTGCATCCAAGGTCAACGGATTCGACATGGTGGCCGAAGCGGTCAGGCCTTACACGGTTGAGAAGGTCGCGGAGATTACCGGCCTGACCAAAGAATCCATCCAGGATCTCGCGCAGGTCTGGGGCCGATCGAAGCGCATTCTGTCGTGGATGGGAGCCTCTCTTTCACGGTACACCAATTCTATGCAGACCGTTCAGGCGATAATCGCCCTTCAGGCGATCACCAACAACCTGGTGGGACAGGGCAAAGGCCTGATGAACGTCCAGGGAGGCAAGCCTGGAGGGGATGACGAATTTTCCAAGAAATACCGCGTCCCGGATCTGGCTCCCGGCCTCAGCTTCAGAAAGATGCTCGCCAACATGGAACGGAACTATGTCCGAGTGGTTTTGCTCAATTCGAGTTTCCGGCGCTACCCCGATTCGGACAGAGTTCGCAAGGCTTTGGAGGGCGTTGATTTTGTTGTTTACCGCGGCTTTTTCATGACCGAAGAGGCCAAGGTGTCCCACCTGATTGTGCCCGGCACCCTGACCTTTGAAAGCGATGGTTCCCAGTACGGGGCTCAACGACAGGTGGTGTGGCGGCAGCAGGCAGTAGTCGCACCGGGCGAGGCGGTGCCGGATTGGCGCTTTTACCTGGACCTGGGCCGCAAGCTGTGCGGCGAAACCTATCCTGCAGTGAATAGCGCCGCCGAGATCTACGAACTGATGCGTGAGACCTCGCCTTCCTGGAAAGGCCTGAGCCTCGAACGAGTCAAGGCCAGCGCCTCGGGGGTGATCTGGCCCTGCTTCAAACCAGAAGGAGCGGACGGCCGCGGCTCCCTGTACCCTGAAGGAAAGTTCCTCACCTCCTCAGGCAAGGTAGAACTGAATATCAAGGCTCTTGGTCCGCTCGCCTGGAGCGAGCCTAAAGGGAGCCCCTTCGTCAAGGAGGCCGGAAGCGAAGGATTCCCCCTGGTCTTCAGCCAGGGAAAGGTCGTGCAGCACTGGCAGCACACCTTCACCGAGTGGTCAGGATTCATGGCGCAGTTTTCCGAAGGCAACTTCGTCCAGGTCCACCCGGAGACTGCAGCCCGGCTCAATCTCTCCGATCTCGACCCTGCCTGGCTTGAAACGGAATTGGGACGAATCCAGGTGCGCACCAAGGTGACAGAGGATGTTTTGCCCGGTGTGATCTGGACGCCTTCGTATCCTGACCCGGCCAGCCCCTTTGCAGGAAACAAGGGGCAAAGCATCAACTCGATTATTCCCGGTTACTGGGACAAAGTTTCCGCGCAGTTTAACGGATTCGGTTGCCGGCTGACAAAGATCACCGGCTGAAGCTTGAAACAAGGAGGAAGGGACATGCGTTCAAAAAATTTGATCAAGATGGTTTTATTTGCTTTTGCCGCTGTGGTGGTTCTCACGGGTATATCCTCACAGGTCGTGGCCGACGAGAAACTCAAAGGCAAAACCGTAAACGTCAACAAAGCAACCGTGCAAGAGTTCCAGCAGGTTCCCCTGATCAGCAAGGAACTGGCTGAGAAAATCGTCAAATACAGGGAAAAGAACGGAGACTTCCAGGTGCTCGAAGAGCTGCTGCAGGTAGAGGGATTCAGCCGTGACCTGCTGCGGAAAATCAAGGGTTTCCTTTTGCTTGAAGGTATAGGTGGAGAAGAATGTACCTGCTGAGATCGCACATCAAGGCCAAAGGCAAGGAGTATGGGACCGCTTTTGTCGGTGTCCTCCTCTCATTGTTCATAACACTGGGCACCCAGGGAATGGCATGGGCCGAGGACAATCCCCGAGGCCTGCCTCCTCAGGAATCGGCGACCTACATTCCCAAGCTGGGCGGGCTCCTCAACGAGACCCATCACAACCAGTACGGGCAAAAGCGTGACTTGGCAGAGTGCGTGGTCCTTCGCCAGAGCAGTTTGAAGGAAGGCAAGGTCCATGTGCCGGCCGGGGGCCTCTACTATGCCTCCAGCACGTCCGTGGATGCCAGGCCTCTCATGCGCGACCCCATGCTGCTTCTGGGTGAGTTGGCCTATCTTGTCCACGCCTCGTTCGGGACAGTCATCCGCAACGATGTGAAGATGAAGTCCGGCGGAAAGGCGCTCCTGGACGAGGCAGGCTACCGGCTGTGGTTTGAGTACGCTACAGACCACTATGGCAAGCCTTACGGCGAGTTCGCACTGGTGGCCCCTTCCGGCGGCTGGCCCATGGAGTGGCCGATTTCAACCTCCTTCCCTGCGCCGGAAAAAGCTCTGGAGCTCAAAACCAAGGAGGGGATCAACCCTCAGCTCAAAGACTTCTTCATGGGAGACACACTGCTCTACGGCGCCACTAAGCTGATCGCAAAGAACATCACCCACAGCGATGCGGTCTTCAGCCGGGTCGAGTATCCCGTGATCAAGGAGGCGATCTTCTCTTTGGATCGGCCTTACACGGTGGGCGTGCGCCAGGAGAGTTTCCGCTGGTATGGCACCAAGCGCATCTATGCGTTCCGAAAAGAGGACGGCATCCTCATCGAGGTCAGAAACTGGACAGGCAAGGAGGTGTTGGCCTCCAAGCTGCTGAAGCCGTCCACCCAGCAGGAATACAAGGTCAGCCAGCAGGATGAGCGGTCCCTGACGAGCATGGAGCTCGACCTCCACATCGAGCTCATCATCGAGCCGTCATGGATGCGCTACTCTGATTTTGCTCCGTGGGCAACCGGGGTTCCCTTCGGATGGGAAGACGGCGTGGTCAACCTGGCTATTTACGGTGACCTCGTCAAAATCGAAGACGGCAAGCCCTGGCCCAACGATCCTCGCTACATCGTGCGCCTTGAGCCTGAGTTTCAGACCGGCATGCTCAAGCGCATCGTCCTGGAGAACCGGGAACCCTTTGTTCTGGACAACCAGAACACCAGCTTTGCCGGACCGGTCAAGATATCGGAAGTCTGGGACCGAAGGTATTTCAACGTAGTGGTGGGTGACGTGGAAAAGGAAGTCGTCAAGAGCTGCTACCTTCGCGACTCCTGGTTCCGTCGAACGGACAATCTGATCCTATGGAAGGACGGGAAGGAGGACATCGATTTCTTCGTCGGCATGAGCGAGCTGGTGGTTGCAGTCATGGAAGACACCTTCCTGCAGCGCCTGGCCGACCCTTCCTACGGCGTGCCTGTGGTGCAGTCCAAGTTCACCTCCTATCCCAAGGTCATCCCCGGTGCCAAGTGGTTCGGCCCAGACCCAGGGGCAGCCTTTGTTCCGAAGATGAAGGGCTTTGCACGCGCCTCCATCACCAACCGGCGGGGCAAGAAGCTGGTTGCCTCGGAGGCCATGGTGATTCGCGGGAGTTATGTGGATTACCGAAAAGGCCAGATCATCATCCCGCCTGATGGTCTCTACTACACCTCGCGCAACGGCCGGAACGTGCGCCCCCTTGACGGTGAGGCTTTCTTTCTCCTTGGGCGCAGGGCCTATCTCCTCAGCAACAAGAGCTACCTGGTGGTGAAGAAGGATTTCCGGCTTGACCTTTGGAAGGAATACCCCATGGGCGACGGCAATCTCCTCTTCTGGCAGGACATGCCTTTTGGGGACGGAAGCAAGGCCGTTCGGTATCAGAACTCGAATATCCTGTGGGGCCGCCCGGTGTCGGACGTTCGGGTCACCAAGTACTCGGGTAACACCTGGGGCGCCAAGCTGGTGGTCGCGCCGGGCCTGAACACCTATTCGGACGTGAAATCCCTCCCGGCTGGTTCAGGTGACGTCGCTCGGGACTTCAAGTACTACATGCCCCATGTGTTTGCCGAAGGGTCCACCTACCTGATTCCCAAGTGGGTCGCGCCCGACTACATCGAAGTGGCTGAAATGGGAACGCCAGGCATGGACTCGATCAAGATCAGCTACGAGCCGGCGAAAAAGGCCGAACTGGCTCAGGGTGAAGAGGTCAAGGTGGGCAAGTACAGGCTCCTGGCCAAGACCATCGATGCGGCGGAAAACAAAGTCCACTTCCTCCTCATGGATCAGGGCGGTGCCCTGGTTTACGAAAAGACCCTCGGTCCCTGCACACCGGAACTCTACGACACCCTTCCCCAGTACAGCCCGTCCCAGGAAAAGGTCATGCTTCAGTTTGACGACATCCACGTGGAGCTGGACCTGCCCGCGGAATTCAAGGACGGGAAGGTGGTGGTCTATTGTTCTACCGGCGTGTTCGAGCTGGAGCGGGACACCCCATGGAAGGCCGACCCGCGTTACATGATCCGGCCGGACGTGTGCGGCCACTGTTACATGCTCAATGAGCTTATCCTGGCCAACAAGGACCCCATTGTCCTGGATGCCGAAAACAGGGTCTGGACCGGTCCGGAGGGACGCTTCAAGATCGTGGTGGACGACTTTGACGGCGAGGCCATCAACGCCTGGCACATTGAGGACTCGGAGGGCATCCGCACGCCCAACCTGGCAGAATATGCGCGCAATAACCTCGACGCCATGGTAGGCGTCAATGGAACAACAGAGAGCTTTCTACGGAAGACCCTGCTCCAGAGGCTCGCTTACAGGGAAATTTGGCGCTTGAAATAGGGAAGCGCTCTGTGACTTCAAGGGAGAGTGAGTTATGTCCATGGAATTGAACCCCACGTTAACGCAAGCCGCTCCGGTCGCTTTGCCCAAAGCGCGGAAGGACTCCGTCTGGAATCTTATTCCAAGTTGGCGCGAGAGCCTTCCCGGGGCCCTGGCCATGATCATCATTGCCATTTTCTGCGGACTCCCGGGCATTCCCTGGCCGTTCACCATTCAGAACCTCCTGTCCTACATCGATCAGATCCTGCCTCCGATTTACGGCAAAGGGCTGTTCGTCGACCTTCTGCACTTCAACTATGTGGTCATCGGATTGGTGGTCGGCATGGTCATCCGCAACGTGATCGGCGTACCCAAGAGCTGGGAACCGGGACTCAGCTTTACCCCGGTGCTCATGAATGCAGGCATCATTATGCTCGGCTCCCAGTACATGCTCCGCGATCTCATCAAGATCGGCGGCCGCAGCGTGGCCCTCATCTCGTTAATGGTCTTTGCCTGTGCGGCTATCGTCATTATCATCGGCCGCATGTTCAAGATGAAAGATACCCTCGTGGCGCTCATATCTGCCGGATTTTCCATGTGTGGGGTCTCAGCAGTGGTGGCCATAGCGCCCATGGTCCGGGCCAAATCCGAGGAGGTGGCCTATGCCATCGCCGCGCTGATCACTTTCGGCGTAGCCTGCCTTTTTCTCCTGCCCTTTGTGGGCCGGCTTCTCGAACTCTCCCAGTACACCTTCGGGATCTTCACTGCCGCCGGGGTGCCCAACTCGGCCCAGGTCATTGCCACGGGGTTCAACTATGGTTTTGAGGCAGGCAAGGTGGCGGGGTTTGCCAATATCGGCCGCATCGTTCTCATCCCGGCGGGCGTG
>Ga0208980_10000804_pt1 | contig 18309 bp, 15 predicted proteins | sample WetSurMetagenome_3_FD_187993 | JGI IMG/M metagenome (GOLD analysis project Ga0208980, IMG submission 187993) | Wetland microbial communities from Twitchell Island in the Sacramento Delta, sample from surface sediment Aug2011 Site A1 Bulk (version 2) | ecosystem: Environmental > Aquatic > Marine... | reverse complement strand
AAGGGGTGACGAACCCTTCCTACCTGGCAGTGGACAGTAATCGCGGTCGGCTCTTCTGTGTCAACGAAACTGCCCGGTTCCAGGATAGCCCCGGTGGATCCGTGAGCGCTTTTGCGCTGAACCCGGAAACTGGCGGCATACGGCTGCTGAACATCCAGCCGACGCACGGTGCTGATCCCTGCTACGTGACCGTCGATCCCGGCGGCCGGTACATCCTTGTGGCAAATTACTCCGGCGGAAATCTGACAGTCCTGCCGGTCCGGAACGATGGGAGCCTCGGTGAGGCAACCGGCGTCGTCCAACACAAAGGATCGAGCGTGAAACCCCGGCAGCAGGGGCCGCATGCACATTGCGTTATCCTGGACCAGGCCGGCCGGTTTGCATACGCTGCGGACCTCGGCCTCGACAAGGTGATGATCTACCGGTTCGAGAATCTGAAGGGGGCGCTGAACCCCGCAACCCCCGGGTGGGCACAACTCAAGCCCGGCGCTGGCCCGCGCCATCTTGCCTTCCTGCCTGATGGGCTGATCCTTTACACCGTCAACGAGCTGGATTCAACGCTCTGCGTCTTCTCGGTCGACCGCCCCACTGGCGCACTGCAGCAACGGCAGACACTCCCGACACTTCCCCCGGATTTCAACGGAGAAAACTTCCCGGCGGACATTCACGTCTCTCCTTCAGGGAGATTCGTCTATTGCTCCAATCGCGGCCACGACAGCATCGCGGTCTTTGCCGTCAACGAAAAGACGGGCGAGCTCGCAATCCGGCAGCATGAACTGACAGGGGGGAAGTGGCCCCGTAATTTCACCATCGATCCGACCGGCAAATTCCTTCTGGTCGCAAACCAACGGTCGGAGAGGATCACGGTCTTCTCCATCGACAACGACTCGGGGACACTGTCACCGACCGGTCAGTTCACGGATGTCCCGGCGCCGGTCTGCCTCAAGTTCCTCTGAGATCCGGCGGCAAAGCGGGATCTTCCATTCCCTAGCCGCCGCGCTTCGCGTTCTTTGTCTGCTTCTCGCCTCTACCATCTTCCAACCCCTCAACTTCCTCTGAAAAATCTGCAGTCCTGAAGGAAATTTTGACACCGATGAGTGTTGTCGGGGGCAAAAGAGGCTCGAAAAATGGGTTTCTTGCGGAACTCCCGCTGTTGGCACCTGCCTTGATATACCAAGGGTGGATACAAGCCAACGAAGACTGTGAGGGACTGTCACCCATGACTGACAATCACAATTTCCCTGACATCTGGGGCGCGCTCCCCGAAGGGACTGCACCGATACAGATGTCCCCCCGGCCGCAGACCGTGGAAGTTGACCAGGACATGATCTCGAAATTCCTGGTGGACTTCAAGGCGGGTGCCGAGCCGCAAACAACGCAGTGGATCAGACTCGCCTCTCTTGTCGCCAGCCACTCATTCTCCTGTGATATCGTCATACGGGCACTTGGCCCCAAGGAGGAAATTGCGGACGGCGCGACCTCACTCGACAAGCTGGGTGTCGCGATCGCAAGAAAGACAGGGGCCAAATACTGTCCCAGCCGTCTCCAGCGAAGTTCGAACGGGATCGACGGCATCATGAGGGATCCGGGAGCAGCGGCCACTGAACAGTACCGATTCGATAAGTCTTTCCTTCCGCCGAAAACCCGCGTCCTCGTCGTCGGTGATCCGGAAACCATTCCGTCAACCTTCGAAGCCATTAAGACCGGCATCCTCGAAGCGCTGCCCGAAGCGGAAGTGAAGTTCTTCACGCTGAGCTGGCTGGGTGAGCATGTGAAAGGGGGACATCTCGACGCGAAGTACTTCCTTTCCCACGCTTCTCCGGTGAGCGTCTTGCAGAAAGGAGGGACCGAGGAGATGGCACAGCCGACTCCGAGCCGAGAGGCAAAATCCCGGAAGGGGAAGAGTGCCCCGGAAAAACCTGCGGCCCAGGGAAAAGAGAAAGCCAGAGTCGTGCCGGCACCGGTCTCACAGCCGGGTGCGAATGTGGCGAAGCCTGAAGGTCATTTGCCGGGGAACATGCGGAACAGATTGTTCGTGCTGGGCGGGGCGGTTCTCATCATCGGCCTCGGGCTCATGGTGATTATCAGCCGCACCTGGACGAACGGGCAGCGATGGCTCGGGTCCGGAACGCAAGATATCATTCCCGTGCAGACGGTCCAGCCCGAGTACACGAAGCCCGTCGTCGCCAAGGAAGCACCCGTTGAAATCCCGAAACCCCCCGCCCCGCAGAAGAAATCCGACGGGCCCGGAGGAGTCATCACCGTGCCAAAGGCAGGACTTCGTTCAGCCCCCTCGCTGACGGCGAAACCCGTAAAGGCAACGGTAAAGAACAACGAGCGCGTGACAATTCTGAAACGCGCTCCGTCAAGCTCCGGCCCGGATTGGGTCCAGATCGAGACAGAGTCAGGAAAGGTCGGCTGGGTGTGGGCGAATGTGGTGAGGGAACAGAGGAGAAGATAGGCCAACCCGGCGAGTTGCTTCTCACTTCTGTTATGCTGTCAGAATGCCTTCAATGCTCTTCAACTCTCCCGCGCTGATCCCGGGATGGGCAAGAGTCTGCACACATTCCTCGATCTGGGCTACAGCGCTCGCGCCGATTAACACCGATGTTACCGCGGGATCTCGCATGGCCCAGGCAATGGCCATCTGGGCCAGCGTCTGCCCCCGGCTCCTCGCAATCTCGTTCAACGCTCGAACTTTGGCAAGCTTGTCCTCGGTGATCGCCGCAGGCCTGAGAAACCCGTGGGGCTTGCTGGCACGGGAACCCGAGGGGATACCCCGAAGGTATCGGTTGGTGAGAAGTCCCTGTGCAAGGGGCGAGAACACAATGCACCCCACCCCCACGTCCCGCAGGACGTCCAGCAATCCGTTTTCTATCCAGCGGTTGAACATGCTGTAGGAAGGCTGGTGGATGAGGCAGGGGGTGCCGAGATCCCGCAAAATCGTGACCGCCCTCCTGGTCTGTTCCGGATTGTAGGAGGAGATCCCCGCGTACAGCGCCCGTCCGCTTCGCACTGCGTGGTCCAGCGCACCCATGGTCTCTTCCAGCGGCGTCTCGGCATCCGGCCGGTGCGAATAGAAAATGTCCACGTACTCCAACCCCATCCGCTTCAGGCTCTGGTCCAGGCTCGCCAGCAGGTACTTGCGTGATCCCCATTCGCCGTACGGGCCGGGCCACATATTGTAGCCGGCCTTGGTGGAAATCACCATTTCGTCACGGTGCGTGGAAAGATCCGCCTTCAGTATGGCCCCGAATGTTGTCTCTGCAGAACCCGGGGGTGGACCGTAGTTGTTTGCCAGGTCAAAGTGGGTGATCCCCAGGTCAAATGCCCGCAACAGCATCGCTCGTGAGGTGTCGTCGGGATCTACACCCCCGAAATTGTGCCAGAGGCCGAGGGATATCCGGGGGAGCTTCAGTCCGCTGCGCCCGCAGCGAATATAGGACATGGAATCGTATCGGTTCTCGTCAGGCACCGGGTGTTCCTCCTGTTCGTGGTCCGCGTTTGTCCGCTATCCCCTGGAGAAAATTTCGCGCATCCGCCCGAGGCCTTCCTGAATCTTCGCGATCGGCGTTGTGGAGAAGGAAAATCGCAAATTGTCACCGAAGTGCTTCCCGAAACAGGAGCCGAAAACCGTCGCGACACCCCTGTCCATGAGCAGTTGCCACATGTGGTGGTTCCGTTCTTCACCCGTCAGATGAGCAGGGATGCGCTTCGTGAAATTCGGGAACATATAGAATGCCCCCTCGGGTTTCTCCACTGCGATGCCGGGTATCTGTTTCAGTCCGCTGTAAAGTGCGTCACGACGCGCTGCGTACTCGGCCATCGTCCACGCGAGGAACTTCTCCTCCTCTGCGCTGTTTTCCAGTGCTTCCTTCCCCGCGTACTGGAGAAATGTGACCACCCCCGCTGTCTGCGTATAGTCGCCGAGGCTGATCAGGCGCGGGATGTGCGGATTTCGCGTGGCCAGATACCCTAACCGCCACCCTGTCATGGCATAAGTCTTCGAGAACGTGTAGCACCCAATCACGTTGTCCGAGTCGATCGAGAGAGGACTGAAGTGCCGCCTGCCGTCGTACACGATCCGCTCGTACGCCTCGTCCGAGATGACGAAGACATCATGCTTGCGGCAGATCTCTACGATTGCGCGAACTTCCTCTTCCGTGAAGAGTTTCCCCGTGGGATTATGAGGTGTGTTCAGATAAAAGAACTTCACCTGTCGAACAACCTGTTCCAGTTTCGCCAGATCGACACGGAAGTCCCCGGAGAGCGGAACTTCGATGAAGTCGATGTTCGAATAGGGGACGAAATTCTCCAGCACGCAGCTCCAGCACGGCGCAAAACCCGCCCCTTTCGAGCCGTGGAAAAGCTTGAACGACAGCTCGAGGGCTTCCTGACCTCCGTACGTGCAAACGACGTTCTCCCGCTTCAGGTCTTCTGCATGATTGTACGACCGGAGCTTTCCGACGATGGCATCCTTGAGAGAATCCTCACCGCCGGATTTCGGGTATTTCGTGTGCCCCGCATCGAGGGCCCGCTTGGCTGCCTCCACAATATATTGCGGCGTCGGGAAATCCAGCTCCCCCCGCTGAAAAAGGATGAACTGCTTGCCGGTTGCCTTCTGGAACTCGGGGGCCCGTTGCCGAACCTGCTCACTGATGGCAACGATGGGCGAAAGCCGGATATTCGTAATGTCGGGATGGAATGGTGACGTGGACACTGGCCTATGAGAAGATGTGAAGGGTTGAGGGACGAACGAAATGAAGATACCGATTTCTCCTGAGGAATTCTACTCCTTGATTGTCTGACCGAGCTGCGGTATCTTTGTGTTACTCTGTTTTTCCAATCGGACAGCGTGACCATGCTCAAGACGATCCTCCCCCTTCTTCTGGTGCTGGCAAGTGCATATGTGCTGAGTCCTGCCACCGACTCGTCCGGCACGCTGATTCCATCGGGGGTCCCAGGCCGAGTGGTTCTGGCGGACGAAGAAGAGTATGTCTACGAAGTTAGCTGGTCGTTCTTCAAGCTGGGGACGATCCGAATCAAGGCATCGACGGACTACCATGCGGAAGCCTTCATTGATTCGTACGAAGGGCTGCCGATGGTAGATCTTCACTCCGTTCATTTTTCAGTCATGGATTCCCTCTTCTATTCCCGCGGCTCCCGCTCACTGGACAGGAAGGGGGATCAGTGGTCCGGGCTGGACTATCACTACGATCTCCCGGGAAAACGGATCTGGATCGATTCAACCTACCAGAAGGATCCCTACGCTGCGCCGACCAGCCGCTCCCTGAAGGACTCTTTGATTCTCCAGGATGTGAATTTCATTGACGGTCTTTCCATTGGCTTCTTCCCGCGCCGTTTCGTGCAAACCCGCCAGACGGTGATTGCTCCCACCGTGCTCTATGGAAAACTCGGAAACACGACCTTCCACTTCAATCGGAAGGTCGTAGAAGAAGATATCGATGCTCTCGATCAGCCCGTGCGGGTGGTCGAAGTGGAGGGCTCGACGGATGTGGAGGGGATTTTTGGAATGACGGGCGATTTCGTCGGCTGGTTCTCCGACGATTCGCTCGGCGTCCCCATCAAGGGGAAATTGAAGGTTATGCTGGGAAACGTCACCGTTGAACTGATCAAATGGCACCGGAAAGGCTGGAACCCTCCGACGATGTAACCTGGCAGCACGATCTCCCGATTCCGTACAGCAACGAGCCCGAAAGGAGCCAGGGTGAAAGAAGCCGATCCGCGCATGCATTCCGCGGAACATGTCCTGACCGGGGCGCTGATCCAGATGTTCCAGTGCGGCCGGCCGTTTACGACCCACCTGGAAAAGAAGAAATCCAAGGCCGACTACCACTTCACCCGTGAACTCACCGCGGAAGAGGTGCGTGAAATCGAACGGCGCGTGAACGATGTCGTTCAGCAGGATCTCATCGTGCGGGAGGAGTTTGTGCCGCGTCCCGAGGCGGCGAACAGGTTCGTCCTCGATCGCCTCCCGGAGGAAGTCGGAGATATTGTGCGGATCGTCCACATCGGCGATTTCGACGCATGCCCCTGCAGCGGCGTGCATGTCCGGTCGACCAGGGAGATCGGAGTCTTCCGCATTGTCTCGACCACATTTGAGGACGGAGCGCTGAGGGTGAGGTTCAAGCTGGGGACCGAGTAAGACCTTCTCTACGGAACGGACTCTCGTATGTCAACGACACACGGCACCACCGACCCCGGCCTGCCACGGCGATTCCCTCTTGCCTTTCTCCCGACCCCCGTGGAGCGGCTGTCAAAGCTTTCGAAGTATCTTGGCGGACCGGACCTCTGGATCAAGCGGGACGATCAAACCGGACTGGGCATGGGGGGGAACAAGACTCGGAAGCTGGAATTTCTCGTCGCTGATGCTCTTGCCAGAGGAGCCGACACGCTCATCACCGCCGGTGCGGCACAATCGAACCACTGCCGTCAAACCGCGGCTGCCGCGGCCCGGGCGGGGCTGCACTGCGAGCTTGTCCTCGGCGGAGAGCCGGGAAGTCCTCCGACGGGTAACCTCCTGCTCGACCGACTCTTTGGCGCTCATGTCCACTGGACCGGGATGGAGCGAAGGGGGGAACGGATGGAAGAGATCGCCCGCAAGCTTGAAGCCGCAGGACAGAAGCCGTACGTGATTCCGTATGGCGGATCGAATGCCGTCGGCGCGGCCGCCTATGCTGTTGCGATGACCGAATGCATGGGACAGCTCAACCTGCGGGGGGTGAAGGCCACGCACATCGTGGTCGCCTCCAGCTCGGGCGGGACTCAGGCGGGACTCTGTCTGGGCGCGAAGATCTCACGCTACACAGGGAAGATCACCGGCGTGAGCATCGATAAGGGTGAGAGAGGACCGGAACCGTTCGAACGGGAGATGGCAATGATCGCGAAAGCCTCGGCAGACTGGCTTCGCCTCGACGTGCAGTGCGCTGAGTCTGATTTTCACGTCGACTACCGCTACCTTGGAGCGGGATACGGCGTCCTGGGCGATCTCGAGAGAGAGGCAATCCTGCTCGCGGCCCGGCAGGAAGGCATTTTGCTCGATCCCGTCTACACCGGCCGTGCCTTTGGCGCACTGCTCGAGATGATTCGCAACAGGGAGCTCGGGAGCGGGGATGTCGTGGTGTTCTGGCACACCGGCGGTACGCCGGCGCTCTTCGCGTACGCCGGCGACTTGCTTCCCTCCCCCTATTGACCGAGGAGAAAACCCACTACCGCTTTCATCACGGCATCCCGCCTGAAACCGTCCGGGATCGCCTCGAACGGGAATCCGAAACCAACCACACCATGCCGGCCTTTGTATGCCACACCGGCGCAGAATTCGTTTTCTGCATAACGGAGGATCACCCTGGCGTCGGGAACCGGCGCAAGCGCATCCACCGACTCGAGACCGTACATCTCCCGCGATGGCTCCCCCCGGAACGCCGTCCATTCCTCACGCGGCATGAACGTCGGCTGCACGGAAAACACCGCACCCCCGCGTGAAGCATGCGCGGAACCCAGACCGAACTTCAAGACTTCCCCGGCGAAGATCTTCGCCGTTGTGTCGGTGATGGCGCTCTGGGCAAGGTCGCTGGCCACAAAGGCGCCCGTGACAAACAGATTGCCTCCCTCGCGACAATATTCTCCGAGCCGTTCACGGAAGATGCTGGTGAATGCCGTGAACCGGGGTCCCCGGAGTGAGTCAACAATCGACTTCTGCCACGCTGTCGTTCGCTGCTTTCCCAGAATGAGATCGACGAGACGGTAGGGGCGGAGTGGCACCATCGTATCGACCACAGCGGCACGGCTTGCGGAAACAAACGAGATGCCCGCTGCGCGCAGGGATGACCCGTGGAGAAAGGGATAATCAAACATGTTCCCCGCAATGACTTTCCCCTCGTTGTATGCCTCACTTGCTCCGTACCCCGGTGCGTCGTTTGTCATATACGGGGAAGCCGGGTTGAAATCGTACTGGATCCCGGTGAAATTGATCGAGGTGCGGTCCGGCACGCCGGCATCGAGGTTGTTGAGAAATCCCGAAAACCTGGAAGTTTGAACCCAGCGGGGCCCTGAAACCCTGTCGAACCCGTTGATGATCATCGCGGTCGCGCGTCCACTGTCGACCCTGCACGCCGCCAGTGTTTCCCCCGGAAAACTCTCTCCACCATCGTTCACCGCAGTGACCCTGAAGCTGTACATCACCCCCGGGAGTACTTCGCGCCTGAGGAACGACGGCTCGCTGATGAACGTCCCGTTGTCAAATCCCCCGTCTCCGATCCTCGTATAGACGATGTACCCTCCCGGCCCTGCGGTCGCCTCGAGGGGATCGTCAACCGGCCGCCAGCGGACGAGGATGTGTCCCTCCGGAGTGAATTCGGTACTCATGTGATCCGGCGGGAGAGGCTGAACGATGGCGGGCGTACCGTTCTGGTATGCGAGGAACCTCAGCATCGCTTTGTAGATCGCCCGCGCGGCGGTGAACCGGAATCCGGGGTCCAGCGTGTAGCGCATATCCAGAAAATTCTGATGCGACAGAAGCTCCAGAAGAGCGCCCGGCACATTCGGCAGGCGGGCTTCCGCATACCGTGACGCATCCATCAGCTGCCGGCGTGTCCAGCTTGGATCATACGTGGCGCGGATGTCGTCGACAATCTGCGTCTGCAGGATGTCGGCGAAGTCCCTGCTGGCCATCCTGGAGACGCTGTCCGGAAAGACCGCCGCGGTGTCCGCTCCGAGTGTGCTGAAGATGGAGAGTGTCCCGATGGTGGTGTCGTTTCTCGTGATCCCGGCATCGGTATGGAATGCCAGCGTGAGGTCGACGGGCACTCCGAGCCCTCTGGCCTTCCGGTCCTTGTTCGGCCCCGAGGGAGCACCCCGGAGATAGTTGGCGTATTCGGGGCGGCTCACATAGTCATCGGCATAGTCATCCCGCCCCCTGGTCGTCCCCCACACCAGCGTGTCCGGCATCCCGGCATATTGCAGGTAGTATCGGGCCCCCTCGACGAACTTTGGCCGACCACTGGTCCTTCCATTACGCGCGACGACTCCCGTCCCCCCGCCGAATCGAACGGCATCCGCCGAGATGGTTTTGCCCGCATGTTTGCTGAGATTCGTGAGAACGACCCTTCCCGTGGCCGGATTCGATCCTCCGGCAAACAGGAACGTTCCGAGATACACCCACGTCCCTCCGCAAATCTGCTGGTTGACCACGAATTCCGTCCTGCCCCCCCGGTGAAAGACCGTGTAACGGGCATCCTCGACATTGTCGGGTGTGGCATGATAAGAAACGTATACGGCATACGATCCGGTGTCGGGAATCTCGGGTATCCAGGTTGCCGTCGCCGTGGCCGCCGTGTCACCGGGGATGACCCTGTGCGTCCCCCAGAGGAAGGGATTGTATCCGTTGGTGTAGGGAACCGTCCCGCGGGAAAAACCTGGCCCGCTCCCCACTCCCCACCGGAGTGCCGGCGAAGTGCTGCTCTCGAGATAGCCCTTGCCGCCATTGTCGTTGTCGATCACGACTTCATGGCTCTGAAGGTCCCGTTCCCGCGGAAGGAATACAGTCGCTCCCGCATTTTCCAGCATCGGAACAAGATAGGGGATCGTGAACGACATCGGGACGAGATCCTCGACGGTCTGAAACAGCCGGGGACGCTGCCACTCCCAGCGGTCGTCTGACTTGTCAAAGTACCAGCCATGACTGTGCCAGAGGACAATATTGCGGGCACTGAGGCCGCTGTGCGGAACGAACGGACGGCTGATATTCTGCACGACCGGCGCCGGCCGGACGCTGTCCGACCGCGGCAACCGTGCCCGGTCGATCCGGGCTGGGTCGGTCCTGTAGTAGTTGGGGATCAACTCGTCCAGACGACGGTTCAGCGTCTGGATGGTGACACCGTAGCCTTCGAACTGCTCCGAAAAATACGATTGAATGTCCGAAGTGATCTTCCGGACATTCGCCGGCCTGAAGGGCTCGTACGAGAACTCCTTGCTCAACAGAACGGTGAGAAGCCGGCTCTGGTCGTCGATTGCGACGCTGTCGACCTTCGTCCCCGGAGGAACGGGGAAGGAAACTTTCCCGGCACTGACCGCCGTGCGGAATTCCTTTATACGTTCAGCCTGAACCTCTTTCAGCGGCGTGCACCCGCTGACAAGAAGCGCCGCCAGGAGGAGAAGGAGAAGAAGGGAAGAGGCGGAACTTGGCCTGCGCCTTCCGCATGATATTCCGGTACGTATGAGCGATTGGCGAGAAAAAGAGTTCATATGAATGTGGTATCCGAATAATGAAGAGTTCGCTGCATGGCGCGTTCTGCAATGGGGACTGACATGGAGGCCCAGATCACCCGGAAGCATTCTGCCCGGTCAACGGTTCGACATCTACCAGTGTGTAGGGTCCTTTGGGAATGACGGCGATCGTGGCATTCTGGCCGAATTTCCAGAGCCCGCGGGCCAGAGCTTCGTCGATCGAGGCGCTGGTTTGCACGAAAAGCCGCTTGCCAGATTCGCGCGCAATTCGAGGGGACACAAGCACAACATCCACCTTTCGCGCCGCTTTCGCGCACTCCTCGAGTTGCCACTGGTCAATGACCACGGGGTTGCTCATAATCGAATCGACAAATTCCTTCAGCGAGGAGAACTGCGTTGCCATAGCCGTGAACTCTGGACTCCCGAGGCCTTCGGCGCACTCGGCGGCGAGTATGAGCATGCCTCCCTCCCTGACGATGGGGAGAGCGGCGGTCATCCCCTTCACCGCCTGGTAATAGGTGAGATCGAGCGGATAGCCGGCGCTCGTGGTGATGACGATGTCCGCTGGTTTTGTGACCGTAGCCCGTACAGCAGATTTGACGAATCGTACTCCTTCCGCGTGAGCCAGGATCGGGTCGCCCGCAAAGATGCCCGTGACCCGGTGCTTCTCGTCCAGTGCCACATTGACCATGAAGTCGTGCCCCGCCAGGGCAGCGATCTCGAGCAATTCCCGGTGAAGAGGATTCCGCTCGATCGATCCTTCCCGGCATTCGGGGTCCTCGAGGAACTTCGGACTGTGCAGGGCCTTGATGGTCAGTTCGCCGGCACATCCCGGCGCGATCATCTTCCTCCCCCCGGAGAACCCCGCCATCAGGTGCGGTTCGATGAATCCGGTCGTGATCTTCAGGTCGGCATCGCAGTAGGTTCTGTCGATATAGACAGGGGTCCCTCCCTGGGTCTCTCCAAGATGGCGCTGCTCGCCGAGCGCCCTGGCATGATGGTCCTGTATCCTGTAGCGCTTCAGGATCTCTATGCCGACCATCTGCATCAACTCGTCCGGCGAACTCGGACGGTGCAACCCGGTGGCGACGAGAATGGTGATCCGTTCGCGCTGTATTCCGGACTTTTCCAGTGTCTCGAGGAGGGGAGGGAGGATGAGCGCGTTCGGTACTGGCCGCGTGATATCACAGATTACAATAACGACGTTCCGCTTGCCACGTGCGATGTCTGCCAGTGGAAGCGACCCGATCGGCGCGGCCAGCGCTTCCCGCAGTCTCCGTTCAGGGTTCTCAAGCGTCACCGCCCCCTGCATCGTGAGGACTTTGAGAAGATTCCTGTCGGGGATGTTCACCGTCAGGCCGGTTTTGCCGAATGCGAGAGGGATTTTCATCGGAGCTCACTGTCTCAGGCAATGTACAAAATGGGAAGGAGATTATCCCCTGGGGGGCTTCCCCTCAGGGTTCCTTGCAGAGCCAAGGATTTCCAGAAATGTTCGCGGCAGGGGCGCCTGGATTCGGAGCATCCGTCCGGACGGAGTGCGGAATGCGATTTCTTCCGCATGGAGCATCAGGCGGGCGAACTCTTGTTGAACCTTCCGTTCCCCGTACCGCGGGTCCCCCACAATGGGGTGACCGATACTATAGAAGTGTACCCTGATCTGATGCCGGCGGCCGGTCCGCGGAAAGGCCCTGACCAGCGTTGAAGCGGGCCACCGCTCGACAACGTCAAAATCTGTCTGGCAGGCCTTCCCTTCTTTTTCGTCAATCCCCATCCTCCCCGATCCAAACTCCCGGATCGGACGGTCAACGGTACCTCCTGATCTTTCAATCACGCCGTGAACAAGCGCCCGGTACACCTTGTTCACTTCCCGCCCGCTGAACTGATCGTTGAGGAGTCTGTGCGTTGCGGGATTCTTCGCGAAGAGAATGAGCCCGCTGACTTCCTTGTCAAGCCGGTGAACGATGAAAAGCCGGCTGTCCCCGCGCTCGCTGAAGAGCTCTACGAGAGAGCCCTTTTCCCTGTTCCGCTCAGGAATCGATGCAATCCCCTCAGGTTTGTTCACTGCGATAAGGTCTGCATCCTCGTACAGGATCTCGGGTAACACCTGATTGCGGTCTTCTTCGGTACCGCGCACGTTGTCTCCTTGCCTGCAGGGAATCGTGGTGGTGATTGCCTCTTGGCCCTACACAACGTCAAATTGGGGAAGATAGCGGACCGTCCCGGAGAAGCCGCGCAAACAGCCAGGCTCTAACTCCACAACCATAAATGCTGCGGGAGGCGCATCATACGGACACTGCATGCCGTACTCGACCGAAGGACGGAACCCGAACCGGGGGTAATAGTGAGGATGCCCGAGAACAACCACGAACTGGTACCTGAGTTCTTTTGCGCGATCCAGCCCGGCCCTCACCAGGAGCGTTCCAATTCCCCGGTTCTGATGGTCCGGCAATACGGCCATCGGGGCGAGTCCGAGCCCCCGGAGAGGTGCGGCGGCAGGGGGGACGCTCACGGGAGAAAAGAGAATGTGCCCGACGACGGTCCCCTCATTGTCGATCGCGACAAGCGAGATCGTCGCGTTCCCGCGGCCCCTGACGGCATCGACCAGGTCTGCCTCTGCCTCCTGGCCGAAGGCGAGATGGTTGAGACGATGGACCGCTTCGTACTCTCTGTCTGTCTCAAACCGAACAGTGACCATTGCCAGGCTCCCCTCGTTACTTCAATCCGAGTTTCTTTCCTGCTCTGACGACCTTCACGACTTCCGCAATACGCCGCTTCCTCGTCTCCTCCTTTGTTGCATCCAGAATCCAGCGGACGTAGAGCCGGCGATAGGAGGGAGCCAGCGCTTTGAAGCGCTCGCGGACAAGATTGTGCGCGAAAAGCTCACGTGACACTGTCCGCGGGATCACCAGACGTTTGGTATGCCTCCGCTCTGGAAGAGTCCGTGTGAGGTTCCCTGGCTTGAAGGCGGTCAGGCCGGCCTTCGTCATCCTCCCGTTTCCAATCAACTCCCTGACCCGGTGTGTGTTCCGGGGGGACCATCCGCTGTCAGGATTTCTCCGCGTGAATTTCCGAACGTACCTTTCCTCGTCGATGCGGCGAATAAGGCTGTCAATCCATCCGAAACACAATGCCTCGTCGAGCGCCTCCCCGTACGCTACGCTCTGTGTGCTGGTGTTCTTCTTGTAGAAGACCAGCCAGATCCTCCTCTTCCTCCTGTGATTCCGACGCAGCCAGGATCGCCATGCTGCCCGGTCTTTCACGTACAGGACCTCGTCGCCCTTCGCTGCTGGATCGACTTTCACGATCTAACCTCGTTTTCCCCCTCGTTGTCTGACGTGCAGGCCAAGTCCTGCAAAGATCCTCCGGACGAGGCGTGAGTGAATCGCGGTGATATTCACAACGTGAGACAATGCCCTGATAAACCAATCCACAATCTCGAGGTCGACAGCGTAGCTGACGCGGCATCCCTGTTCCAACGGCTCGATGGACCAGACACCCGTTCCGATATATGTCCCTTCGAGATACTGCAGCTGCAACTCCAACCCCGGTTCCACACTCTCCACCTCGCAGAGAAATCCCTTCCCGCCGAACGGTCGGACCTCGAACTGCGATCCGATGATTTCAGGTGTGGTTTTCAGAACCCGTATTTTGACGCTCTGTGGCCACCACTTCGCGTAGGAATCGAAATCGATCAAGGCATTCCAGACGAGTGCCGGGTTCTGGGCAATGTAGATGGAATCGGTGACTTGCAGGGTGGCCATGTTGGGGATCGCTCGAGCTCTGCGCGCTCCGTCTGACCTAAGCTTCGCGCCGGGATGGCCGTTCAAGGAACCATTGGATTTGGCTGCACTCCGAACAGACCAGAACCGTTGCTGTACGGTTGGCCCAGTCAAGATCAAAAAACGTCATCCCCGGGGTGTTCAGCAGAGCGGTTCGGAGCGCGAACGACTCGCCGGCGCAGTGGGCACAGCGGACGGCCTTGCCCTGTATCTGATACCGGTTGGGCTCGTCGATCCGGGTGCGATCCGGCCTGTCAAAAAATCCGAGTATGGCGATCATGGGGATACACCTCCATTCACTCACTGTTTGAATATCAGACTGCAGCAGGTGAGCGCCCCCTCGGCCTTTGCCAGCTCTGAGAGATCCACCAATTCCAGGCCGATCCCGCGTTTCTCTAGGCGCTTCGCTGTCCGGGGAAATGCCGGAGAATACATCACCTTTCCACCAAACCAGAGTGCATTTGCCCCGTGGGATTCCAACGGGTCAACATCAAGTACCTGAAGAGGTTTGAATATCCCTCTCTCCACCCATCGACGGTTGATCAGCAGCGTGTCCGGCCCCACCGGTGTAACAGCGGACTTGAGATGCAGGCAACCTTTCACCTGCACACCGTGCACCGTGTACCCAAAGGGTTTCAGGGCTGCACGCACCTGCTCGATCCCCGCAAGGTTGGTCCGTTGCGAGATCCCGATGTACACTTTCTTTCCGGCACACAGAACATCACCGCCGTCAACGGTCCCCGGTTCTTCAATGAACGCGAGCTCCCGGTACGCGAGCAGTGCCAGTGCAACGCCGTGCGTTTCCGGGCGGCGCGAAGCTGCTCCGGGACGGGTGATGAGTGCGGTCTCGTTGAACACGACCGCCGTATCCTCTACGAACACGGAATCGGGGAGGTCGGGTTCTACCGGCAGTTTCTCCACCCTGCACCCGAGCTTTGCAAGCGCGCTCTCATACCCCAGGTGTTGCATTCTCGCCCGTTCGAGGTCAATGGGCTGGCGCTGAAGATGTGTCAGCTCACAGCGTGTGATTGATGGGCTGACTTCCCTCGTAATGGCGACGAGCATGAGTTCCAGTCCTCTCCGCAATCAATGTATCGGAAGCAACAATTCACCGGTGCTGCTGTCCATGACCAGCGTCGATGCTCCCTCCGGGAGATCAAACGTGAGCACTTTTCCGTTCCTGAGGGTCACCGCGTGTTGTCCTCCCTCCCTGGTGTGGACGGCGAGGATGCCGCAGCCGGCATACACAATCTCTCCCTTCGAACAGTACACGTGGGCTCCGCTGCGCCTGAGAATCTGTCGCATCGGCTCAATGCCTTTGTTCGGCAGACCGACAAACCAGGAGGTGCTCCCGGCAAGGCGCTTGCGGGCAACCGCAACCTCCTCGCTCCCTGTAAATCGGCCGAATGTCTCTGCCTGCGCATCATGCACGGCAAAGAGGGGTGCGACCGGGGTCTCGGAGATCCGGTAGGCCGCCGTGGAGTCCCCCCCGAACTGTAGCTCAATGGACGGCGACGCGGGGACCGACGCGGATTTGAGCGTGATGCCCGTGACCTCGCTGACATGACGGGCATTCAGTGAACTGCCGTCTGAATAGCCCGGCGCAAAAAACCAGACGAGCGTGCGGTCGTCTTTTGCTACGGCGTCTTTGATAAACCGCCTCTGGCGATCGTTGAGGAGAAACGTGTTGCCGAAAACAACCACACGGTATGGAGTGAGATCAATGCGTTCGAGGTCATCGATGTGGACAGGGTCGAACACGACGCCGGATTTGAAGGCGTTGAGGGTATTGTAGTCAATCAGCACTCCCGTAACTGGATCGCTTTTCAACAGGCTCGCGGTATGGTAGATACTCTGAGTGTCGTAGACAAAAAGCACATCTGCTTCACTCCGGTATTCCTCCTGCATCCGCGCATCGAAAAGCTGCCGGAGGGAACGGATCTCCTTCATGATAGCAGGATGGTCCCAGAATCCCCGGCTTCCCCTCTGGTTGTATCTGAATCCATCAAGATCCACTCCTCCTACACCGAAGTCGTAGAACCAGAGTCCCATCCCTTTGGAGAATGTGAAGAGGAGGTTGCGGCGGACATTGGCTATTCCGTTCCGCAAGATCAAATCGTGTTTCGAATCGCGCGGGATCGGGATCGTCGGCTCATTGTCCATTTCGTCGAGCCAGAGCTTGCCATGAAGCCGGACCGTGGCGATGAGGCTCCGCGACCGGTAGGGATCTCCGGGCTTTGTCGACTCCGGCTCATAGGCCTGGGGTCCCGCGAGGTAGTCGATGAACGGCGAGTCGAGGATCCGCATCAGCTCCAGGTGACCTCCTGCAGCCTGGCGGCCGAATGTGGAAAAGTAATAACCGTAAAACGTCCCGGTCACGATCGGACGCGGCCAGGTTTCTTTGACCAGCCGGGCGTAGAAAAGAATCCGGTCGGCCACGACCTGATGCATGCAGGCATAGTAGTCGATGACCTTCCGCTCTTTCGCGGGGTCGCGGACAATGCCGCTGCGGGTCTGCCGCTCTTCTACGCTGGGAGCCCTGACGGTTTCGAGCGTGACGTCCGTCTGGTTCCACGCCTTGCGCAGCCCCTCGTCGCTACCGTACTGTCTCTTCAGCCAGACCCGGAATGCCCGCGTCATCGGCCCGCTCGTATCGGGCTCGTGCCTGTAGAATCCCCAGTTGTGCCACTCACCGTAAATGCCGTCGGCCACCTGGATGCCCGCCAGCGCGTTCCCTTCAGGCGTCGCTGCAAGCGCGCGAAGGACCTTCGTTACGGCCTCCCCGGATTCCTGCTTCCAGAGCTCTGAGGCGAGGCTGACCCGTCGGACGGCGTAGTTGTCATCTTCAAGAATCCGCAGAAGGCCGGTCGAGTCTTCGTCTTCATATCCTGTCTCTGCGTACTGCACCCACTCCTCGGGGTGCCTCTGCTTCCACCATCTCGGCGCAGTGACATGAAAACGGAAGATCACTCCGGCGTCCGGGCAGGCGTCCCTGATGCCTGCGATCTGCTTGCGGGCAGGGCTGATGTCGAATTTCCCGTCTTCACTCCAGAGCTGCTCGAGCCAGAGGTCTGCCTGGAAAAGTCGTATGCCTGCGCCGTAGAAATTGCTGATATTGTGTCGGGGTAATTCCTCCCAGGTCCACCGCCCGCCGGGGACATCGGTGAGTGTATAGACGAAGGGGTAGAGCGGCCGGTCATCAAGGAAGAATGTGGGCCTGCCGTGAAACATCGCGACGCGAGCCCTGAAGGGGGTCGGCTCACCGGCCGCAGCCGGCGTCGTACCCGTGAGCAGGGAAAGCCACGTCAGACCTGCGAAGGAAATTCGGGGCAGCGCGGTCTTCAGTGCTGGCATCAGCGCCTCGAACGAAAACGTACCTGGATCGGTGATCTCCATGTGCAGGCGTGCACATGAAGGCCCGGCGTGGTGGCCGGGCCTCATAGTTCAACGGACCTCGAGGTAGTCCTTGTCCGGCAACTTCGGAAATGGCGCGTGGGGTTCTGTCTGATACCAGAACGCTACCGAAGCGATGTCATCCTGCAGAGGAAGATATCGCCCTCCGGAACGCCAGCCCAGTGCCTGGATCGTGACGCGCAGGTCTTTCTCGAACCGTATCGGATCCATGACATGCCAGCGATAGAGCCCGAAACGCTGGTTCGAATTATACACCCCGTCGGGGCGGATGACCTGCGCGAGGCCCGAATACGGAGTGCTGAATTCCTGATACTGTTTGGTCTTCTGGTTCTCGAAGTTGTAGGACCCGCAGAAGTAGTCCTCCGTGCCGGTGCCGCAGATCGTAGGGAATTCTGTGTCACCGTCCATGAAGAATTTGATCTCGCCCTCACCCCACCATCCGTTGTTGTTCACCCCCCAGGCCAGATACGTCCCGACATACTGCCCCCATCCCTTGATGCCGTCGACGATCGTATAGACCTGTTTGTAGGGGAGGGGATTTACGCGCCGGAACTGGGCATGAAAATAGGCGGCGTCCACCGGAACGTCCGTGACCGTGTAATTGATCTGGTAATAGAGCGTCGCATCGGTCTCGCCGATGTTTTCGACGGTCAGCCTGGCGGATTTTCTGAACGGCATCTCCCAGTAGCAGTTGAATGCGCTTCCGGGATTGACACAGATCGGGAGCGACGAGACCTGCGAGTACTCTCCCCATCCGCACGCGAAGAAATCACCGACCGGAGCTTCTATGGAAGGAGTCTCCTCCCCGTCCCAGTAGACTCTCAGGATCAAATACCGCCAGGGGGTGCTTGGCGTCATCCAGATCTGCTGG
>Ga0208980_10000803_pt1 | contig 18319 bp, 17 predicted proteins | sample WetSurMetagenome_3_FD_187993 | JGI IMG/M metagenome (GOLD analysis project Ga0208980, IMG submission 187993) | Wetland microbial communities from Twitchell Island in the Sacramento Delta, sample from surface sediment Aug2011 Site A1 Bulk (version 2) | ecosystem: Environmental > Aquatic > Marine... | reverse complement strand
CAAGGATCCCAAAACCAACATACTTTAAAATTCTTAGTGTTTTCATTTCATTTATTTGTTAATAGTTTATACAATTCATGCAAATTCTGCCTCAGAGCAAGCACGGCATAACGTTTTCTCGAGATAAGTGTATTGACTCCTGTACCGGTCTTCTGAGATATCTCTTTGAAGCTCATACCATCAAACTCGGTTGCAACGAAGACGTTTCTCTGCTCTTCCGGCAGTTCCGACAGGGTATCTTCGATGGCTTCCCATATCAGCTCTTTTAATTCATCATCCTCCGGAGCTGATCCGAACGATGGAAGTATCTCTTCGAGAGTGAGCGGACCTTCTTCATCATCCTTGGTGTTTTCACTGTAGCTGATAAGAACAGGCTTCTTCTTCCGAAAGAGGTCTGTGATACGGTTATTTGTCACTCTGTAGATCCATGCCGTCAGGTTTTCAATCCTCCTGATATCCCTGAAGCCAACGGTCAGCTGATAGAAGACATCCTGCAGAATATCTTCAGCCTCAAATCCCTCCGGGATTCTGCTTTTTATATATCCGAGCAGACGCTTCCGCTCATCTTTATAAAAAGTTCCTATTCTTTCAGACTCTTTGGGACTCATTTATTAGACCGTTTAGCTTTATAGACGAAAGTGCGGTAAATATATTTTAATAAAAATGGGATTTCCGGTTTCCTGTCACATAATTTACCACCCTGCCACATAATTTAATGTCACTTATAAATGCAACAAAAGCTTCATGAATTCCTTCGATCAATGGCATGAGTGGACAATATCCCGGCTGTCTGGCAATTGTATAATTTGAAATTATTCAATTCTCAGATCAAATCAATTCATTTTCACAGAACATTATTCCCCCGAATTATTTAAATTTGTTTCGGGAAATCCCGAAATGAAATTTATGATGAAGGAGAAAGAGAATCCCATAACAGATAATAGCCCGCTACGGTAAAGCATTGTCAAATCCGATACGTGTTTTCATACTTGATTACCTTTCAGACAATCTCAATAAAGCCTGTTACAGCGGTGACATGGCTGAAATTCTGCCAATTGCACGTTCTACTTTATCGGAACATCTGAAAGAACTGAAGGAGGCAGGATTAATCCAGGGTGAAATAAATCCGCCCTATATAAAATATTGTATCAATCCGGTAAATTGGACAGAGGCAAAATTGTTGTTTGCAAAATTTTTCAGAAAATAAAAATTTAACTTACCGTCTCGGGTATTTACGATATAAATTAATGAAATGAGTATGGAGATCAAAATTTTAGGATCAGGATGCCCAAAGTGTAAAACGTTGGAAAAACTGACACGTGAAGTTGTTACTCAGAATGGAATTCAAGCCACAATTACCAAAGTGGAAGACATTACGGAAATAATGAAGTACCATATTATGGCAACTCCCGCACTTGTTGTAAATGAAAAAGTTGTGATAAAGGGGCGTGTCCCGTCCGCATCCGAAATTAAAGAATTGTTATTAAGGTACTAATTCATCAAATACGAACCTATTATGAAAAAGCCTGCAATGTTAACAACTCTATTGGTATTAATTTTAGGCAACATCTCCTGTAACAGTCAAAGTAACAACCAGGCAGTTGCGCAAAATGCGGAATCAGCATATGTTAATGTTTATTACTTCCATTTCACACGCAGATGTGCAACGTGCATGGCAGTTGAAGAAAATGCAAGAAAAGCAGTTGAAGCATTATATGCTGATAAAGTAAAGGCAGGTGAATATGCATTCACTGCACTAAACCTTGATGAGGCCGGCAGCAAAGAAATTGCCAGTAAATTAGGTGTTGGCGGGCAGACCTTATTAGTTGTTCGTGGTAATAAAAAAATCGACATCACTGACAAAGGTTTTCTGAACGCCCATGACCTTGAGAGAATGAAAGAAGAAATCAAATCTGCAGTAGATAAAGTCCTGTTTTGAATAATATGGTATTTTTAAGAAACATACTTGAAAATTCGCACTATTCGGTTGTAACAGCGCTGATACTGGGACTAATGACTGCTATTAGTCCATGTCCGCTGGCGACCAATATTTCAGCAATTGGATTTATAAGCCGTGACCTTAATGACAGAAGCCGGGTCTTCATCAATGGACTAGTATACACATCAGGACGGGCAATAAGTTATACAGGATTAGCGGTAATACTCTATTTTGGAGCAAACCAGATACATATTTCGAGGTTTTTTCAGGGATGGGGAGAGAAGTTACTTGCTCCTCTGCTGATTATCATTGGATTCTTTATGCTTGATGTAATTAAAATCAATTTCCCGGGTTTCGCTGGTTTAACTGAAAGAATTGAAAAGAGGGGGAAAGGCAGTTATCTGAGTACTCTCCTGCTGGGAATGATATTTGCCCTGGCATTTTGTCCATACAGTGGGGTATTGTATTTTGCAATGCTTATACCAATTACCGTTGCAAGTGCGGGAGGACTCTGTCTTCCTGTCGTATTTGCCCTGGCAACAGGCTTGCCTGTTATAATATTTGCATGGTTAATTGCTTACGCAATTGGCAATGTTGGCAAATTGTACAATCACATCAAGACCTTTGAACTTTGGTTCAGACGAGTGGTCGCTGCCCTGTTTATTGCTGTCGGCTTTTATTATCTGATAATGATGTTCTTGTAAAAAAATTCAATACATTATTCAGCCGCAAACGGAATAAAATGGACCTATCAGTTAAATTGAACAAGAAAATATTTCTGCCATTTATTTTGCTGCCAGTATGGTTCCTTATCTATCTCGCACTGTCTCCTGTTTCCGACTGGTTTATAGATACAGCTTTAAGTCTGACGAAAGGTTCGCCTCTGACTGAAGCACTGAGATTTTTTACTTTCGAATTACCGAAAGTTTTATTGCTTCTTACGCTTATAATCTTTTTTGTCGGGATAATCCGTTCATTTTTTTCACCCGAAAAAACCCGGAAAGTACTTGAAGGCAAATCCCTTTTTACGGGTAACCTGCTTGCATCCCTGCTTGGAATTGTTACGCCATTCTGCTCCTGCTCTGCAATTCCTCTGTTCCTGGGCTTTGTTGAAGCAGGTATTCCTTTAGGCGTTACCTTTTCTTTTCTTATTGCTTCTCCAATGATTAATGAAGTTGCTGTAGTTCTTTTGTTTGGAATGTTCGGTCTGAAGATCACATTCATCTATATTATAACTGGATTGACAATTGCAGTAATGGCGGGATGGGTGATCGGACGGCTGAAACTTGAACACTGGGTTCAGGATTGGGTTTATCAGAATCAATATGAAAACTCCGTTAATGAAGATGAAAAACTGACTTTCGAGAACCGTATCCAGTTCGGTTATAATGCAGTTAAAGAAATTGCAGGCAAGGTCTGGATTTATGTTGCCATAGGCATTGCAGTCGGAGCCGGAGCGCACGGCTATGTGCCAAGGGATTTCATGGCTGCCCTTATGGGTAAATCTTCATGGTACAGTGTTCCCCTATCGGTTCTCATCGGAGTGCCCTTATATTCAAATGCTGCAGGAATAATTCCGATCGTTGCAGTGCTGATTGAGAAAGGTGCTGCTCTAGGCACAGCATTGGCATTTATGATGGCAGTTATAGGTCTTTCACTTCCAGAGATGATCATACTCAAAAAAGTTCTGAAACTACCGTTGATACTTGCATTTATGGGAATCGTGGCAACGGGCATAATGATCGTAGGCTTTCTGTTCAATGCAATTTTAAAAAACGTATGAGTTAATCTAAAACCTCCAACTATGAAAACTTTAGGCTTTATTGGTGGCGGCCGCATAACAAGAATCCTCCTGAACGGATTTAAAAATGCGAGAGTTTCATTTGATGAAATTTATGTTTACGATATTAACGAGGCAGCATTAAGCGCGTTAAAGTCTGATTATCCGGTGATTACAACATCAAATAAAGACTCTGCAGCAGCAGCAGCCTCCGACTGGGTGTTTATTGCCCTGCATCCGCCTGTATTTATTGAGGTATTGAATTCAATAAAAAATTTCATCCGGAAAGATGCTCTGGTGGTCTCCTTTGCACCCAGGATTACTCTCGATAAAATGCAGGCGATACTCATGGAAGTTCCGAATATTGCACGTATGAATCCAAATGCCGGGACCTATGTAAATAAAGGATATAATCCGGTCTGCTTTGCTAAAGAGGCAGACAAGACCGAAATAAAAAGATTTACTGAAGTATTCGAAAAACTTGGACATGTTCCTGTTGTTCCCGAAAACCAGATTGAAGCATATGCTGTGGTGAGTGCAATGGGACACACCTATTTCTGGTATCAGCTGCAGCAGCTCAAAGAACTCGGAATGTCCTACGGATTATCTGAGAAAGAAACTACTGAGACCATTTCTGCAATGCTTTGGGGAACAACTGAAACACTTTTCAATTCAGGTCTGAAGTACGATCAGGTCATTGACCTCGTTCCTGTTAAGCCAATGGCTGAACATGAAAATTTGGTAAAAGAGTTTTATAAGACTTGCCTGAACGGAGTATATCAGAAAATTAAGCCAATGTAGCTGGAATTGATTTCTTTACATTCAAATCCGACGACATTCATGACAATCTTCAAACATGGTTTCATAAGTGCAGGATTTCTTAACCTGACAGGTAGAGAAGCTTTTAAGGAAGCTGCTGAGAATAATGCCGTTATCCTGGATGTTCGCGAACATCGCCTTTCAGGCTACAAAAGATTTAATGTCGCCACCGTCATTTACATCCCTGTTAGTGAATTATCAGAGAAGTATGTCACTCTTCCGCGGGATATCCCATTGATTGTAGCGGATACGGCAGGCTTACGAAGCAGGGAAGCCATGGAATTTCTCCAGAGCAAAGGATTTGAAAATATTGCTAACCTGTCAGGAGGGTTAATAGATTGGGAACGCGACGGACTGCCTCTTAAAAAAGTGATGGGAGAACAACTTGACGGTTCCTGTGTTTGTCAGCTGCGACCAGGACATAAATCGAAGGATGAATTGAAATAAACCTTCTGAATTTCTGCTGCTTATCGACAGAAACTTATTTTCCTGATTCTCCTCGAACCAAACAAACTGGTAATCAGAATTGTTTAGTATTTGTGTTCAAACAGGAAGTCATCACAAGATTAAAGAAAGGTCATGAAAAGTCAAGTTGAAACATCCAAAGGTCCGGGCGTATATCTTCCGCCACCACTGGTTTATATAGCAGTTTTTATTATTGCTGTACTCTGCCAGAAAGAACTTCCGATTTCCAATACAGTTTTTCATACGCAAGCGACAAAGTTTGCAGGTACCCTGCTTATAATATGTGCACTATATTTCATTATCAGCGGACTACGCCAGTTCATTAAAAGTAAAAATACATTAATCCTCATCAAGCCGGCCACCTCACTGCAAAAAACAGGCATTTATAAAATCTCAAGAAATCCAATGTATTGCGGACTGGCTATAGCCTACCTTGGCATCACATGTTTTGTCGGAGGCTGGTGGAATATTATTCTTTTCCCCCTGCTTATTCTGATTTGCCAGGAGTACATAATCAAACGTGAAGAAAAATATCTGGAGCTTGAATTCGGCCAGCAATACGATGAGTACCGGAGGAAAGTAAGAAGATGGCTTTAGTCTTTGGAGGTGAAGCCAGAAAATTCTAATAAAATTTATTCCCATTTGCTTGATCTTAAATCTGTAAGGACGTAACTTGCACAGAAATTACCCCAAAAGGTATTTTTGATGCTTATTGTCATCCAAACTCCATACAGATGAAAATCTCATTTTTCTTTATTAGCTCTTCAATTTTCCTGCTTTCTTCCCAATCTTGTGAAAATGATAAGAACGAAATCAGGATTAACGGAAACGGACCTGTCGTGACCAAAATCATTGATCTCTCATCCTTTAGTGAGATTGAACACACTGGAGTAGCCGATTATTACATTACAATCGGATCTCCCCAATCAGTTGTACTGAAAGCTCAGCAAAACATAATTGATGTTATGACCTGGGAAGTCGTGGATCACTCCCTGAAAGTGGGACTCCAGGAACATGTATCAATCGAAACCCACGATGAAATACGATTCGATATAACAGTCCCTGCACTGTACAATCTTGAGCTTACAGGGGTTGGAGATTTTGTAGTTTCCGGGCCAGACCAGGGTGTCCTTACAATCACTCTCACTGGCGTCGGAAACATAGATTCGTATTCATTGAAAGCTGATACCTGCAATATTATGCTTACAGGTGTGGGGAATTGCAAAGTATTTGCCCGGAACCTGCTCAGCGGAGCATTGTCAGGTGTCGGCAATGTTTATTATAAGGGCAATCCGGAAATTAATCTAAATGTTACGGGAGTGGGACAAGTAATAGACTCAAATTAGTTTCTTGTCTGGATGAATTCTTAAAGCTTCTCCCTCCTATTCCTGTTTTGGAAGCTATCACAACCTCCCATACCCTCTCTCCTCAATCCTTCCAGCAATCCATTTTTTGAAATACAGAGGACTGGCTTCATTTGCTGTTATTTTATTAACACAATGAATTCCAGAATTTTAAAGCATAAACCATACAATGTAATTTGAAATATTAACATATATTTACATTAAAAGATTTTTCCACACAGAAGAGATTCTCTGTTCGATATATAATACATAGATATTTATTCCGAAAAATATTTTTTCAATTAGCGAATCTCTGAATCATAACTGAAATCCGGTGTGTTTAGCGCTAAACTTAAAAAGTTATACTTGACATTCAATGCGGAGCCTTAATGCTGGATCTGAGACCGAATGATCTCAAAATATAATCTTAAAATGAATTCTTAACATACCGTTTTAAATGGCTGAAATAAATGAAGCTCTGATTTTGAAGGTATTTGCCGGGATGGTAAAGCACAGGCCTTCTCTTTCAAAATATATACCTGAAAAGGAAGATGATGAGGATGTCGATTATCGTATCATCGGTGATCTTGTAATTAAAAATTTTCCATGGCCTGTTGGCGTGGAACTAAGGAGACTTTTTTCCGGGTCAATGCGACAGCCCTGCAGACTGAGGCTGGATCAGGTTTTTAAAACTATTGAAAGAGCAATGCAGTTTGTAAGTTTTGTCATGGTATGTCAGGTCTGGTTCGATATAAAAAGCAAAAAAGTCTCGATACCGGAGTATATAAAATCTGAATTTGCCAGCAGGTTCCAGGTTATGACTATGGGCAACTTCTGCTGGCTGATAAGAACTCTTGCAACTATTTATAATGATCAGAAAAAGGAATGGTTTCTTCCTGAGATGAATGAACAATTCGATAAAAAATTCTTCGCCGCACTCGATTTCTGGGTGCCTGAAAGGAATGAGATAGGTCACTACCAGATAAACCTTGATGAAAGGGAAATTGAGATGAGATGCTTTGAATATGTGGAAAAGCTGACAATGATTCTTGAGCGTATTGCTTTTTTTGCAAAGTACAGGCTGGTATCTGTACGAGATATAAAAGTTATAAAACCGAGGATCCATGAGGCTAAATTTCATCATATTATTGATCTCCTTAACAGCTCCGATTCTGACTTCAAGGGACAGGAATTCGATGAGTCAACATTCTCCGACAGCCACTCGGTCCTGCTGATGAAATCTATCAAATCATTCGACGACTATCTGAATCTCTCTCCGCTTATAATTGATACTAATTCTGAGACTATTGATTCCAAGGAAAAATTTGATTTGAGAAAAGACATATTTATGTATACAAAGTACAGATCAGGCCTCCTGATGTACCTAGGGACAGAGGTAACCGAAAAGTGCGACCTGAGATCACTCAGTAATTATAATATTTTGCTGGAGGAGTACAGGGAACTTATGTTAATTATAGGAGGAGTTGAGGTGTAGGATCATTGGCAAAGGCTTTACAAGCCGAAGCCTTGGAGAAAGCTGGGCTCAGGGCTCAGGGCTCAGGGCGCAGAGTGAAAGGAAGTAGCCAATTAAATATTTGACCAGAAACTGACAGAGGTAATTTCCCATGATAAAATCTCCATTTAAATTCCTTGATTCGTTTACTCTGGCCGACAGAGAGATTTTTTTCGGTCGCGACCAGGAAATTAACGATCTCTACAGAAGAATTTTCGAAAGCAAGATACTTCTGGTTTATGGTGTCTCCGGAACCGGGAAATCATCGCTTATAAATTGCGGACTTGCCTCCAGGTTTGACGAAAGCGACTGGTTGCCTCTGAATGTGCGCAGGGAGAACAATATCACTGAAAGTCTGAATGAAGCGCTTAATAAGCAGGCCATAAAGCCATTTAAGAAGAACCTTTCAATTTCCGAAAAGCTGCAGTCAATCTACCTTGACAATTTTAAACCACTCTACTTTATCTTCGACCAGTTCGAAGAGCTCTTCATCTTTGGAACACAGGAGGAAAAAAAGAGCTTCATAAAAACTATAAAGGAGATCATAGAATCTGAAACACAATGTCGCTTGATAATTATTATCAGGGAAGAGTTTCTTGCAGGAATAACTGAATTTGAAAATGATATTCCTGAGATCTTTTCCAACAGGTTACGGGTTGAAAAGATGAAGAGAGTAAATGCAATCCATACAATAGAAGGTCCGTGCAAAGTTCATGATATCAAGGCAGAACATGGATTCGCAGAAGCAATTATTGACAAGCTTTGTCTTGCAGGAAATGAGATTGAACTAACTTTCCTTCAGATATACCTCGACCGTATTTTCAGAATTGCCGAAGCCGGTATACAGGGATCAGAACAGTTGCAGTTTTTAAAAGAAATGGTCGAGAGGGCTGGAAGTGTCTCCGATCTGCTCGGACAATTTCTTGAGGAGCAGATCAGGGAACTCGATGATCCTGATACGGGTATGGTTATCCTGAAATCTTTCGTTTCCCTCCAGGGAACAAAAAAGCAAATGAATGAATCAGAAATACTGAACTCAATCAGGATTTTTGGCAGTGATATTCCCAAAGAAGATCTTCTGAGATATCTTTCAGGATTTGTTGATCTTCGTCTGCTGGGCGAAAGAGATGAAAAAGGCAACTTCGAACTGAGACATGATAGTCTTGCCAGGAAAATATTCGAAAAGTTCACAGCTATTGAGAAAGACATTATTGAAGTAAGGCACTTCATAGATAATGCTTATTCCGATTATGAAAAAAGAGGGAAATTACTTACTTCCGATGATCTAAAGTATATAGCTCCTTATGAGGATAAATTGTACCTGAACAGACCATCAGAATCGTTTATTTATAAGAGTAAGAATGAAATAAGCAGATCGAGGAAAAGAAAAAGAAACATCATTAGTATTTCAGCTGTTGCCACGATTTTAGTTCTGATGGGATTTACCCTCTGGGCGCTCAGGGAAAAACAAAAGTCAGGTCTCAACTATCTCAAAGCGAGGGCAAGCAGTTACAATTATTTATCGCAAAAGGTTGTCGAGACTGACCCTACAATCGCCCTAAGACTGGCAGAATATGCTTTCAGTATTGATTCTGTCAATCCTGAAATTATCGAAAACCTTAACAGGATCTATTATGATTTTAACTTCTACAGGATTGTTGCCACTCACGGAAGTGATATAATGTCAGTAGCATTCTCCCCTGATGGAAAGAATATCTTAACGGGCTCCCAGGACAGCACTGCGAGGTTATGGGATCTTCACGGTAATTTATTGCAGTCGTTTAAAGGACATCAGGGAATGATTTATTCCGTCGCCTTCTCTCCTGACGGACAATTCATATTAACAGGCTCGATGGATAAAACGGCCCGTCTGTGGGACCTTAATGCTAACCTTATTCATGAGTTTGCGGGGCACCAGGGAATAATTTTCGCAGTGGCATTCTCACCTGATGGAAAATCAATACTTACCGGTTCTCTTGATAAAACCGCACGGATGTGGGATGTTCAGGGAAATGTAACAAAGATTTTTTACGGACACAGAGACTTGATATCGTGCGTCGCTTTCTCCCGGGATGGCAGTAGCATACTCACAGGTTCAAATGATAAAACTGCCAGGCTCTGGGACCTTAAGGGAAATTCGCTGCAGGTCTTTAAAGAGTTGGAAAATGTCATTACTTCAGTAGGATTCTCTCCTGATGGGAAACATATATTTACAGGTTCAAAAGATGGTACAGCAATTCTCTGGGACATTCAGGGAAATATTCTCAGGAAGTTTACAGGGCATGAAAAAATGATTACTTCCCTGGCCGTTTCCGAAGACGGAACGCGCCTTGTTACAGGTTCATGGGATAAAACTGCCCGCCTGTGGGACATGGAGGGGAGTGCATTACAGGTATTCAAAGGACATGAGTCTGAAATTGAAGGAGTCGCCTTTGCCACTGATGGTAAAAGCATTCTTACCGGATCAGGCGATAAAACTGCAAGGCTGTGGGATCTGGATGGCATCGTTTTGCAGGAGATCAGAGGTCATGATGAAGTAATTAATTCCGTAACCTTTTCCCATGATGGCAAGAGGATACTGACAGGCTCTAATGATAAGACAGCAAGGTTATGGGACCTTCATGGCAATATAATTAAAGTTTTCAGTGGACATGAGGACGGAATCTGGTCAGTTGCATTCTCACCGGATGACCGGAGCATTCTTACCGGATCAACTGATAAGACTGCCAGATTATGGGACCTCAACGGAAATACTCTTCATATCTTCACAGGTCATCAGGACGTTATCCGTACGGTTGCATTTTCTCCTGACGGAAAAGATATAATTACAGGCTCGGATGACAGAACAGCCATATTGTGGGATCTGAATGGTAATCTTCTCCAAAAATTTGAAGATCACACAGAAAGCATTCTTTCGGTCGCCTTCTCACCCGATGGCAAAAGCATACTCACAGGTTCATGGGATAAAACTGTGCATTTGACAGGCATTGATGGGACTTTGATCCATGTGTTCAATGGACATGACGGTTACATAAACTCGGTTGGGTTTTCTCCTGATGGAAAAAAAATAGTCACAGGCGCATGGGATAAGAGAGTCATTCTATGGGATCTGCAGGGAAATATACTGCAGGTTTTCAAAGGAAGTGACGGATATGTATCAACGGTGGCCTTCTCGCCGGATTGCAAATATCTTCTGACTGTCTGTTCAGCAATAAATCATAGTGAATCAGAATCTGAAGACAATACCGCATGCCTTTGGGATTTGAAAGGAAATCAGCTGCAGTTGTTTAAAGGTCATGATGCCAGGATAAATTCAGTTGCATTCTCCCCGGATGGTAAAAAAATAATTACCGGTTCATGGGACAAAACGGCCAGACTTTGGGAAATAAAAAAGACTCATAAACAATTCGAAACTGAAAATTCATACCAGAATCTCTCAGACTCACTAAAGATAAGATATGGTATTCCTAAGTAGCACTATGACAGGGTCCGCCGATATTTGAATTATTTTTTATAATCGCGATGCTCCCAGCAGTAAACAGATCCTTCTTCTGCCATACCAGGACACCTTTTTCCATCTTTATCTGTGACAGCACACTGCTTTTGTGCGACATTCCCTGAGGAATTTCCTGGTTGACCCATCCCTGATTTTTCCATGGCTTTCGGAGCATCCATGCTTTTTGGAGCCCCCATGCTGCCCATACCTCCTGATGATGAAGCACTCTTAGTAGTTGGCTTACATACACCGCAAGGGCTCAGACCTTTTTTCATAGCCAGGGCCATATCAATAGAATCATGGCTTGGATCAAGATACTTGCAACTAAGAAGGTGATACTTTGAATCCGATTTGTTTATGAAAACAGTCTGAGCAGTCACAGTAAGTGCTGATGTCAGAAAAACGGAGAAAAAGAGCAAGGTTAACAGTCTTTTCATGATTCATTTTTTTAGTGATTTGATAAAAATATCCGTCCATCCAAAATTAATCAGCCAACTGTGTTCTTTTTTTGTGAATTTAAAGAATTTTTTTCAATCTGATTGATAAAATAATGAATAATATTCTGAAAATCATACTGTTAATAAAATAACACTAAATTATTATTTCCTGCATCATGACTCCTTTATGTTAAAATTGATCCTCCCTGAAACAATTTTATAAATCAGTTGTAGTTATATTATAGTGACAGCTCTTGTAAATATCCAGAAGAATCGATCTGGTGAATCATCCTATTCGTAAGTTACCAGTTTTCAGGTTTATGTAATTAAATACAGTAAATGCCATGAGAATCGGAATAGTTAACAGGGGGAAGGTCCAGATATATAATGAAGATTGTGCACTTCTTCAAACCATTGGACAAGGCGACGCTATCCATACAGATCTTAAGAATGACGGATCTCTGATTTTGATTACAGCCATGAATGGCAGGGTTGAGCTCTGGAACGAAGATGGATCGCTCCTCAGAACAATTTCCGACTTAAATGCTCAATCAGCTAAGTTCAATGGAGATAATATTCTTATCCTTACCCGTCAGTTTCATCTTGAATTAAGAGGCGAGAGAGGGGAGCTTTTAAGGATATTATAAAAGATTGACGGAATACAGAAAATTCAAATGCTATTCAATATCTTTGTTTTCCTTTGCCGATGATTTGAATATGGTTAAAACTTCACAAGACGCATCTTTAAGTCTGTTTTCAGGTCTTAATCTGTCATCGGCAAAAAAGAAATCAATCCATTTTATCTTTATAGTAATTTTATTAATCTGTGCTCTCGGCCCGTCATTGTATTCACAGGTTATTCCTGAACGCCAATGGCCCGGATACAGGGGATATATGTCATCGGGAGTCCTCGACAATGCAGATCTGCCTGAGACCTTCAGCTTTGAAAAATCAATAAACATTGCCTGGAAAACAGCTATTCCGGGTCTGGGAATCTCCAGTCCAGTGATCTGGGGAGACAAGCTCTTCATTACAACTGCAGTAAGCGTATCAGATAAGCAGGGAATAAAAACCGGAATTTATGGCGACGGCATGCCCGTTCCGGACAGTTCGGTCCACAACTGGAAAGTATTATGCATAAATAAATATTCGGGCCAAACGCTATGGGAAAGAGTAGCATATACGGGCATTCCAAAAATCAAACGTCATCCCAAGTCCACACATGCCAATCCCTCTGTTGCCACTGATGGAAATTATGTAGTTGCCTTTTTTGGTTCGGAAGGCCTGTATTGCTACGATATTGCAGGAAAGCTTATCTGGAAGAAGAGCTTTGGAGTACTTAAATCAGTTGCGTTCGACTTCCCTGAGGCCGAATGGGAATTTGCAAGCTCACCTGTAATCTATGACGGAAGACTTGTTATCCAGTGCGATGTCCTTGAGAACTCATTTCTTGCAGCATATGATCTGAAGACAGGAAAGGAGCTCTGGAAGACCATCAGAGATGATCACCCGGGATGGTGCACACCGAATATATATACCAGCAATGGCAGGCATATTGTTGCTGTAAACGGATATAAACATCGCGGAGGCTACGATCTGCATACGGGGAAGGAGATCTGGAAAATGTCAGGCGGCGGCGATGTTCCCATTCCGACACCCATTATTGCCAGGGATCTAATCTTTTTCAACAGTGCACATGGTCCCTCCTCTCCCATTTTCGCTGTCAGAACAAGTGCCACCGGAGATATAACACTACAGCAGGGAACCACTTCAAATGAATTTGTCAAATGGAGCATTCCAAGGGGAGGTTCATATATTCATACCCTGCTATACTACAGGGATCATCTTTATAATGTTAACTGGAATGGAACTGTTCAATGCTATAATGCCTATACCGGCAACCTGCTGTTCAGTGGAAAACTGGGCAGTTCTGGAAGCTTTGTTGCCTCACCGGTCGCATCCGATGGCAGGATCTATATTGTAGACGAACAGGGAATGGTATACATCATTCAGGACGGATCCTCCTTCAGAAAGCTGGAGGAGATCCCGCTTGCCGATATATGTCTCACCGCTCCTGCAATCACAGATGGAATGATTTATTTCAGAACACAAAAATATCTTATAGCCGTTGGAAGAAAGACAGCAAGGTAGTATTCACATGAATTAATTTATTTAAATATATTTCGAAAATGTCAAGCTATTTAAAGTTCGCAGCTCTCTTCTTATTGACAGCCTTGTGCCTTTCATGCAAGCCAAAACCAAAAGCCGCTGAGATTAAAGATGTCAAAGAGGAGAAGGAAGTTAAAAAAGAATCAGACAGCATCCTTGTTACACCTGTTAATTCGATTACCGATGATATAGCATCCTTCATATCCGGGACCCCTTACGGAAAAAGCGAATGCCTTGAAAAGTATGATTCAATAATCAAATGGAAAGTTTATGCAAAAGAGCTTGACAAGCTTTTCTCAAACGCTTATTCGTTGCGTCTGGAAAAAATGAAGACATGGGCGTCAACAGAGCTGAAAAAAGATCAGATCAAAACAACAGTCTTCTATCCATTTTCCGGTCCTGATTTTCTGAATGCCAATATTTTCTATCCTGATGCTGATCAGTACATAATGATTGCCCAGGAGCCCATAGGTCACTTGCCTGATATCTGCAGCATGCATCCTGACTCTGTTAAGAACTATCTGAATTCAATAAACAATTCGATGAGGGATATCTTCAAAAGGAGCTATTTCATAACATCGAAGATGAATGATGACCTGAAAAAAACAAAAGTAAACGGTACTGTTCCGCTTCTGGCGCTTTTCATCAAGAGAACGGGCCATCAGATAGTTTCTATTAAAAGGGTGGCAGTTGATTCAGCTGGCAGCCTTCAGCTTCTCGACAGCCTGAAGACTAAAAAGAAAATCGTCCAGGGAGTAAGAATTGATATCCGCTCGGCAACAGATAAGAAATTACAGTCAGTATATTATTTCAGGACCGATATCTCAGATAAAGGGCTCGCGAAAAATCCCGGATTCAGGGATTGGATTTCCAAACTGCCCCAGTCAAATTCGTACCTGAAAGCGGCATCATATCTTATGCATTTCCCTGAATTCAGGGAGATCCGCTCAATTGTCTTCGATATCAGTCTGACAATACTTCAGGACGATTCCGGCATCGCCTATAAATACTTTGACAAGACAAAATGGAATATGAATTTATATGGAGTCTATGTGAAGCCGAAGGACGAGTTCAAATATATCAATGAGCCCGATCTTGAAAAAGCATACAAATCACCAGATATAAAACCCTTATCTTACAGTGTTGGCTATAACTGGCGTACCGGGAAAAGCAATCTCCTTTACGCGGTAAAGAAATAAACCCTGGAGATATACTTTGTTCAGGACCTCAAAGACTTCATCACTTAACCGAACCATTCCTGCTTTTAAAAATATAATAGGCAGGGATTCCGGCCAATACTGTCAGAGTAGCTACGGATGATTCCATTGGGCGCTCAAGGTATGAAAGAAACAGAATTAGGACTCCCGTAAGAATGTAGATAATCTGAGTAACCGGATAACCTGGCATCCTAACTGATCCGGGATATTCCCTTCTCGCCCTGAATACGCTGAATACAGTAAGAAGCGGGAATATTCCCAGTGCAAAGCCCATATATGTAAGAACCTGCTCAAAAGTTCCTGATATCACCATTATGAGCGCTATAAGGCACTGAAGCAGGATTGAGTTTGACGGAACGAGAAATTTCTCGTGTATCTTACCTGCAAATTTAAAAAAGAGACCGTCCTTAGCCATTGAATAATAGACCCTGGGGCCAATAATTATAAAAGCACTGAGCGAGGAGAATAATGCAAATGCAATCAGCAGTGAGAATAGTATATCGGCAGATCTCCCGAAGAGATTATTCATAGCCAGACCTCCTATTGATATTACTCCTTTCATTGATTCGGGATTAATCCCGTATATATAAAGCAGGTTGATTCCGAGGTAAAGAACTATCACAATACCGGTTCCATATATTAACGAGAGTGGAAGTATCCTTGAAGGATTCTTTATCTCCGATCCAAGATAGGTAGAAGCATTCCATCCGCTGTAAGCAAACATTATCCACATCAGGGAAAGTCCGATAGTTTTCCATCCGGCAATTCCGGGAGCGATATTTCCCCCATTGCTGAAGTTTCCAAGGTCGCCTTTTCCGGAAGTGAAACCTGCAACCAAAAGTGTCAGTATAAGGGTAACTTTGAGAACAGTAAGAACATTCTGTATTCTTGCACCATATTTTATTCCTCTGTAATGAATAAAAGTGAATATCAGAATTACAGCTATTGCCAGTAATTTTCCTGTTACCGCTGGACTTATCATGCCCGCATTTTCGAGCCATGCGGGCAGGCCTGGAACAGCCCTGCAGAAATAAGCGCTGAAACCAAGGGCGGAGGCGGCTATGGGAGCAGAAAACCCGACCATGAAGGATACCCAGCCGCTCAGGAAACCGAACAGTGGGTGATAAAGCTTTGAAAGAAAGAGATACTCCCCTCCTGCTCCAGGCATCGCTGCCCCCAGTTCACCATATGCGAGCGCACCGCATAATGCAATGATTCCTCCTGCTGCCCATAAAGTAATCATTAGCAGCGGATTATTAAGCCCTTTCATCAGCAGGCCGGAAGTGGTGAAAATCCCGGCCCCGACCATATTGGCAACAACTATATTTGTAGCAGGAAACAGACCAAGCTTTCTCTGTAGTTTTTCTTCAGTAACCGTCATACCTTTTTGCAATTTAATAACTTACAGAGACAATGCACAATAAAACAACGCTATGGTCTCAAAGTGAGTTGTAAATATCAAATCATCCCGAATCTGATTTAAACAATTTGGTCTAAACCGGTTTTCAGCGATCAAATATATAAACTTTGAATTAAAAAGCCAATCTAACGTCTGAACAGTGCCTTTAAACCATGTGTCAGCGCCGGCCCGTAGGATGAAATATGAGTCTCTCCCTCCAGTATTTCAGGAACCAATTTGAGCCCCTCATAGTTATGGAGCTGAATCCTGCTTATAAATTCCTTGGTCGGATCAATGACCCACGATTTATTGTCGAGAGAGCCATAGGCTATATAAACTTTCTTGTTGAGAACCTTATGGGTATTAAAGTAATCGGCCTCAAGCCTTAAAACATTTTCATGCTTCCAGATAAGCGTGGGGCCAATAATGATATAGCCATTAAACATTTCAGGCTGCGAAAACAGAACATAAGAGGTAAGCATTCCTCCATACGATATCCCCATCAGGGCGTTTGAATCGCGAAGTGCCTTATACTTTTTATTTATGACGGGAATAAGCTCATTTTTAACAAACTTCAGGAAGCTGTTAGCCCCACCGGTATTTCCAGGATTAATCTTTGCCAGATTTGTGTCCTGACAATGGGTATAATCCCTTTCCCTCTTCTCCCACCAGGCATCCGTTCCCTGACCATAACTTATTCCGACGATAATAATGTCCTTAATCTCACCGAACCAGATCAGCCAGTCAGCTATGTCCTTTGCCATCCCAAAAGACTTGTCACCATCAAGCACATACAGTACCGGGAAAGAGTAGTCATACGAATCATAATTGACCGGCAAACTGACCCTGATTGAATAATTCTCTCCCGGTACATATTTCGATGTTATTGTAAATTGTTCCGTATTATCCAGGGTTACCTGTCTGGGCTCCGTCCCGGAGGTCTGGGCTGTTTGTGCAATTAAGAGCTTTGTGAAGAATATCAGAAATACGAAAATAAGGGCAGTCCGCGAAAAAAGTCTCATTTGACGAATAATATTATATATATCAGACACTGCTTGTTATCAGCATGTTAATGTTTCACAATCTTCATCACCTCTCTCAGTTTCAAGAGTAACATGACTTATGTTCTTATGTTCAAGCTTATGTCTTAGTTCGTTTTTTATCCTTTGCTCCTCTGAACCATCTGCATCAGGATTAAGCACAAGATGTGCTGTAAGGGCATTCTCAGTTGTACTGATTGCCCAGATGTGAATATGATGAATACCTTTCACACCACTTATATTTCTTGCAGCTTTAACTATATCATCCATATTGATGTACCCGGGAACTCCGTCAAGAGATAATCTAAGGCTGTCCCTAAGAAGCTTCCAGGCACTGAAGAGAATAACACACGACACAATAATACTGAATATACTGTCAATCCAGAACCATTTCGTGTAAAATATTATTATACCACCTGCAACAATTCCGGCAGAGATAAGAGCATCATTCATAAGGTGCAGGTACGCACTTTTTACATTTATATCGTTCTCCTTATTGCTGAAAAACATAAGGGCAGTCACACTGTTGATAATGATCCCGATAAATGCAATTAGAGCTATTGTACCACCTGAAGTGGGGGAAGGATAGATAAAACGACGAACTGCTTCAAAAATTATCGCACCAATTGAAACCAATAAAAACATAGTATTTAAAAGAGCCACAAGAATGGATGTTTTACGATAACCATATGTGTATTGTTC
>Ga0208980_10000802_pt1 | contig 18327 bp, 15 predicted proteins | sample WetSurMetagenome_3_FD_187993 | JGI IMG/M metagenome (GOLD analysis project Ga0208980, IMG submission 187993) | Wetland microbial communities from Twitchell Island in the Sacramento Delta, sample from surface sediment Aug2011 Site A1 Bulk (version 2) | ecosystem: Environmental > Aquatic > Marine... | reverse complement strand
TTCCTCAAGCTCCTGATTCTGTTTTGCAAGCCGTGCGATCCTTTTTACTAGCTCTTTACTATTGGCTACTGGCATAACACCGTTAATTTATCAGTAAATATAATATTTTTACATTTGAATAAATCATAGGATTTTATGCTTGAGAAAACGAAAGGGATTATACTTCATCAGATAAAATATACCGATTCGGGAATTGTTGCTCAGATATATACAAGAAAATTCGGCCGACAATCTTTCCTTATTAAAGGAATGAGAAAAAAAAAGACCGGAAAACATAATATCGTTTTCCAACCGATGTTCATTCTGGATCTTGAGATTTACTATAAGGCGTCACGTGAAATGCAGACTCTGAAGGAATTTTCTGTCTCATATGCACCATATGAAATTCACTCTGACATCAGGAAAACATGCGTTGCAATATTTTTGGGGGAGGTATTAACATCGGTTCTTAAGGAAGAAAGCCCTCATGAAGAGATGTTTGACTTTATAGAAGAATCAATAATCTATTTTGACAGCTGCAAAGATAATTATGCAAATTTCCATATTGCTTTTCTTGCAGGGCTGAGCAGTTTTCTGGGTTTTGAACCCTCTCTCCAAACTGGTTCCGATGATGTATTTTTTGATATGAAAAACGGGATATTTGTTCCGGTACCTCCAGTCCATGGGAATTATGCAACCGAGGAAATTTCCGGAATTCTTGCTGTTTTTTTTGCATCATCATATGACACTTCATGCAATATCTCGCTTACCGGGATCCTTCGGAATGAAGTACTTGAAACTATTGTAAAGTACTATTCTCTTCACCTTCCGGGCCTTAAAAGAGTTAATTCACTGGCAGTTCTTAAAGAGGTTTTCAGTTAAGTTTTTACCCGTTCCCTGAATTTTATTTCTATCTTTAGTTGCCTAATTTATTATCTGATGCCGATAATTACTTCTATAATTAACTGGTTGAATGTTAAGCGCATAAATCAGATTGAACTGTTTAAAAAATATCCGGTTGAAACTCAGCAGGAGACTCTGGATCAATTACTGGTAAAAGCTGCATCAACAGAATGGGGAAAGAAATATGATTACGCATCAATAGCATCTATTAAAGAATATCAATCAAGATTTAATGTTCAGACATATGAAGATGTAATTCCATACATTGAAAGACTTCGCAAAGGAGAAACTAATTTACTATGGCCTGGGGAAATCAAATGGTTCGCAAAATCTTCAGGAACCACATCCTCTAAATCCAAATTCATTCCAATGAGCCGGGAGGCGCTCGAAGATTGTCATTACAGGGCAGGAAAAGATGTACTTGCTATATATTCAATGCTGAATCCTGATACAAATATCTTTTCCGGCAAAAGTCTGACACTGGGAGGCAGCCACAGGATCAATCAGTTCAATAATGATTCCTTATACGGCGATCTGTCAGCTATACTTATTGAAAATGCTCCATTATGGGTTGAAATAATAAGAACCCCAAAGCAAAAGATTGCTCTTATGGAGGATTTCGAAGTAAAACTTGAAATGATTACTAAATCATGCATAAACGAAAATGTAACCAGTATTTCAGGCGTTCCTTCGTGGTATCTCGTTTTGATTAAACAGATACTTGCCTATACAGGAAAATCAAATCTGCTGGATATATGGCCGAACCTTGAGGTATTTTTCCATGGAGGAATAAGCTTTACCCCATACCGGGAACAATATAAGAAACTGATCGCAGGCGACCAGATGAAATACATGGAAACCTATAACGCCTCTGAAGGTTTCTTTGGAATTCAGGATGATCCTAAGAGGAACGATATGCTGCTGATGTTGGATTATGGTATCTTTTATGAATTCATACCTGCTGATAAAATAAATTCTGCTTCCACTCCTGTTTATACCATTGGAGAAGTCGAAAAAGATGTAAACTATGCAATTATTATATCTACTAATGGCGGCCTCTGGAGGTATATGATGGGTGATACAATTGTTTTTACATGCCTTGATCCTTTCAGGTTCAGGATAACAGGGCGTACTAAACATTTCATAAATGTATTTGGTGAAGAAGTAATTGTTGACAATGCCGATAAAGCCCTCGAATCGGCCTGCAGAGAAACAGGTGCCATTATTTCAGAATATACTGCCGGTCCTGTATTCATGGAAATTTCTTCTAAAGGATCACATGAATGGATTATTGAATTCGAAAAAGAGCCATCAGATCTTATCCGGTTCACCGAGATTCTCGATAATTCACTTAAAGAAATTAATTCTGATTATGAGGCAAAACGGTACAAAGATCTGAATCTGGCAATCCCTGTAATAAGACAGGTACCTAAAGGGACCTTTAACAAGTGGCTGAAAGTTAAAAACAAACTAGGAGGCCAGAATAAGGTACCCAGACTTTTTAATACTCGTGAGTATATTGAAGATCTTTATTCGATAGCAGGGATAAGAAGTACTTAAAGTACTTAAAGTGCCTATAGTACTTAGAGTTATAAGGAACATTTTTATTTTTAAACTTTAGACACTTTAGGCACTCTAGGCATTCTAGGCACTAGTTTTTTTTACTATTTTTATAATCTGAAAATTTGTGACTTATGCATATAGCTATTGCAGGAAATATAGGATCGGGCAAAACAACACTTGCGGGACTGCTTGCAAAACAGTACGGGTGGGTTGCTCATTATGAAGATGTTGACGACAATCCATATCTTAACGATTTTTATGAGGACATGCAGCGCTGGTCGTTTAACCTGCAGATTTATTTTCTCAATTCCCGTTTCAGCCAGATACTTGAAATCAGAAAATCTGAAAAAACCGTTATACAGGACAGAACCATTTATGAAGATGCTTACATTTTCGCCCCTAACCTTCATTCAATGGGATTAATGTCAACCCGCGATTTTGATAACTATTCTGCACTTTTCAAGCTGATGAGCTCTCTTGTTAAACCTCCTGACCTTCTTCTATATTTAAGAGCATCCGTTCCGACTCTTGTAAACCAGATACAGAAACGTGGACGAGAGTATGAAAGCTCAATCCGGATTGATTACCTTAAACGACTAAATGAAAGGTATGAGGCCTGGATGGAAACATATAATCTTGGTAAGTTCCTTATCATAGAGGCTGACCATTATAATTTCCCGAATAATAATGATCACCTCAGTGAAGTAATGGATAAGATAAATGCAGAACTACACGGTTTGTTTTAAACCCCCCAACCCCCCAGATGGGGGGCTTAGAGACAATACAGATAAATGAAACGAGCCTTAAGTCCCCCGTATGGGGGATTTAAGGGGTTGATCTTCAGGCATTTTATTTTGCCTCTGCTTTTGGCGCAGGAGTCAATGCAACCTGTACATAACTGTTTGTATTCAGATATTTGTTTGCAACAGCTTTTATATCTGCTCCGGTAAATGAATTTATGAAAGTTTTGTACTCTTCAAGAGAAAGCAGCCTGTCTCCGAACAAGAAATGGTTCTGAAGGGAATTCAGCCAGAAATTGTTCTCCTTAACCTGCGTTTCCCTCTGACGGATCAAAGTCTCCTTAACTTTGTTCAGATCTACCTCAGTGGGGCCACTATTTTTAATTTTCCCCATTTCACCAAGAACGGTCTGGGAGAGTTTCGTAATATTGTCCGGATTACATCCCCATGAAGCCTGAATAGTGTACTTTGGTTTTGGAAGTTTTGAAGCGCTGCCATTAACTCCCACTCCATAAACTCCTCCCTGGTCTTCGCGCATCGACTCCCTGCATTTAATTGCCAGGATATTCATCAACATTGAGAAAGCCTGACGCTCCTTATCTTTCCATTTGAAATCGCCTTTCCAGACCATTGCCACTGAGCTCTGAGGTTCAGAGTTCTTAGGAACATCAACTACAAGCAATCCTTTTGGAAATCCTGGAGTTACGTCCTTCCAGTTCTCTTTTCTCTTTATTGAAGGGAGTCCTCCGATATATTTTTCCAGGAGTGGCATTACCTCATCAATTTTAAAATTACCTACCATGAGATATGTAAAATCGCTGGCATCAGCAAAACGGTCTTTAAAAATACCGATCGACCTGTCTAAATTAATCTGGTTTATCTGGGCTTCTGTTGGTAGAGCAATAACCCGGGGTGAATTGAGAGAAATAATCTTGGATAATGTATCCTGGAATATCATCTGTGGATTTGATCTCATTGGCTTAATCATGTTCCTTATCCGTGAGATATATGCATTGTAGGCACTTTCGTCCTTACGGGTATTTGTGAAATAAAGATAATTAAGCTGAAGCATCGTTTCAAGATCTTTGGGTGAGCAATTCCCATTCACTCCTTCCCGGAGGTCACTTATGTATGGATTTAGCTTTGCGGTGTTACCTGAGAGTTTCTTCTGCAATCCGATAAAATCGTAATCACCAAGCCCGCTTTGTGAAATTATCGTTGAAGCAATTGTTGCAGACATTATATCACCGTCAGGATACAGGGATGTTCCACCGGGACTAAACGCCGACATAACAATCTCATCATTCTTAAAATCAGTTGATTTCAAAACCATATGAACACCGTTCCCGAAAGTCACTTCTGTAAATCCAAAATTCTTGTCATCGGTCCTCTTCACAACTTTGGTTGCGACAGGTATAACAGCTACAAGAGGAACATCAGAGACCTTATCGACATAAGCTTCAAGTTTCTTTGTCTTCACAGCACTTATAATTTCTTTTACCTGATCCTCCGTAGGTACTTTGACACCCTCCTTTTCCTGAGCTGTAATCAATGCCGCCATATTATCATTAGTAGTCCACGTCTGGGCAAGTTTATTTATCTCTTCCAGTTTTATCCCGGGAAGGTACTCTTTTACCAATTCCAATTCCTTCTGGATTCCTGGGATACATTCCTTTTCCAGGAAATTCCTGATGAACTCATCTGCATATGACCTTGATTCAGTTTTATCAGCTTCTTTTGCCATCTTCTCATAATTGGAAAGAATATCTTTTTTCTCCCGTTCAAGTTCTGTGGAAGTGAAACCGAATTGGCTTGCTCTTTCGTTTTCGGTAAGAACTACGTCTAGGCTTTTATCAATCTGGTTCTCTTTTGCTCCTACAGATAGCTGATAAACATCAACTGACCTGCCAATAAAGGATCCATATCCGGCATAAGCATATAAATAAGGTGATTCCGGCTTTTGTGCAATTTCCTGGAGACGATTGCTTAACATTCCCGTATATAGATTCCTCATAAGTGTATTCCGATAATCAGCAAACGTGATACTTTCAGATTTTGGATGCTTAAAAAATACTGTTGCATTAAAACCGGTTGCTTCTTTGTCTGTTACAACGCATATGAGAGGATCAGTATTACCGGGAACAGGATACTCTACTCTTTTTGGTGGATTCATGGCTTTTGGAATCCTGCCAAAATATTCCTTTACCTTTTGTTCTGCAAGGGCCGGATCAATATCACCTACAACAACTATTGCCATAAGGTCGGGACGATACCACGATTTATAAAAAGCGCGTAATGTATCGTGCGGAAAACTTTTTATCACATCTACTTTCCCGATCGGAAGTCTGTCTGCATATTTTGACCCTTTTAAGATGACAGGGATATATTTTTGCTGCATACGGTCTTCAGCTCCGAGACCCAACCTCCACTCTTCCACTATCACTCCCCTTTCTTTATCAATCTCAGCATCATCCATGCTAACCTGATGTGCCCAGTCCTCAAACACCTGGAAACCCCTGTTGATCCATTCGATACTGTCAGTTGGTACTTTAAGCATATAAATTGTTTGATCGAAGCTTGTATAGGCATTCAGTTCAGCACCAAATTTTACTCCCATCTCCTCAAGCATATCGATTATTTTATTGCTGGGGAAGTTTTTGGTCCCGTTGAAACACATATGCTCCATAAAATGAGCTAATCCCTGCTGGCCGTCAGTTTCACAAACCGAACCGGCATTTACTGCAAGCCTTAACTCCATTCGTTTCTCGGGCTTTTTATTATACTTGATATAGTAAGTCATCCCGTTATCCAGCTTTCCGATTTTTATATTCGGGTCAGCCGGAATGGGTTTATCGAGATCCTGGATTTGAGCGGAAATACCTGTAAACACAAATCCCAAAAAAACAACAATTAAAAGAAGCTTAATTTTTTTCATCTTACAGATTTTAAAAACTGATTTATACCATATTAATTTGAGAATTAAAAACAAACGAAGAATCCTTTAGCACTTTTAAACATACTGAAACATAGTGTAAAGAGTAAATTTATAAATTTATTGCCATAATCGCAATGAAATTATTAATTCGGAATGTGATTTTACTCGATATAGAACTCTGTTTCCCCATATCTTACAGATTTACTTAATATTTTTTTCGATCGAAATTGTTTGTTCATGATCGGATTGTTTAATGATTTTTAATAAACATAAGATTGATCATTTTGAATTAATATATTACCTTGCCAGTCTTATAATATAAATTAAAATAATTATGAGTTCTACACGCAGAGATTTCCTAAAGACTGCATCTGTTCTGGCTGCAGGTAGTATTCTTCCTCTCGATGCCCTTTCAAAGGCGAGGCAGGGTATTTCAGCAAATGATAAGATACAGGTAGGCCTGATTGGCGCCAATGGAATGGGATTTAGTGACCTTACGTCATTCCTTAAAAATCCGGAAATAGAATGTGTGGCATTATGTGATATCGACCGTAATGTCCTGAATGCCAAAACTGACGCTCTTGTTAAACTTGGTTTTCCAAAACCTAAATTATATGTTGATTACCGCAAAATGCTGGAAAACAAGGATATTGATGTGGCTATTATCGGCACTCCCGATCACTGGCATTGTCTTATTTTAGTTGAAGCTCTGGAAGCCGGCAAGCATGCTTATGTTGAAAAACCAATCGGTAACTCAATTGCTGAAATCAACATTATGCAGAAAGCTGTTCAGAAGCATAAGAAGATTGTTCAGGTAGGTCAGTGGCAAAGAAGTCAACCTCATTTTGTTGATGCAATTAATTATGTGAAATCCGGTAAGCTTGGACGCATCAGGACCTGCAAAGCATGGTCTTATGTTGACTGGAAAGGTGCAGTTCCAAAAGTACCTGATTCACCTGTTCCTGAAGGTGTTGATTATGATATGTGGCTCGGACCTGCTCCAAAGCGTCCATTTAATAAGAACCGCTTCCATTTCACCTGGAGATGGTATTGGGAATATGGTAACGGACTTATGACTGACTGGGGTGTACACCTCATAGACTATATATTATATGGAATGGGCAAAACCGTTCCGGCATCCGTAATGGCGATCGGTGGCAAATATGCTTTCCCGGATGATGATATGGTAACTCCTGATACTATGACTGCGGTTTATGATTTCAAAGACTTTACCATGATATGGGAACACACAATCGGCATTGGCCTGGGTAACTGGAAAAGGCCTCACGGCATGTCATATATAGGTGAAAACGGGACACTTGTACTCGATCGTAACGGATGGGAAGTGGTACCGGAGAAGACCAGAATTGAAGCTCTTCCTGTTCAGAAGAATGTAGGGGTCGGACTCGATATTCATACTAAAAACTTCATTGATTGCCTCAAAAACAATACTCCACAGAAGCTTAATGCAGATATAAATGTTGGAAGAGATGTGGCTCTTGTTGCCCAGATGGGTAATATCGCATACCGCACAGGAGAGAAAGTAAACTGGGATAGTGCAAAACAGCAGTTTACCACTTCGACTGCAAATAAGCTTATTACACCTCAGTACAACAACGGCTGGACATTGCCAAAGTATTAATTGATAATCTGATTATTTTTTCAGGAATTGTGTCCGGATTTTGATATTCCGGATACAATTGCCCTGATTTTTTCCCATTTTCCGTGATCCATTCTTGCCCCTACAATTTCAATTACATGTCCTGCAAGAACAGATCCGTATTGCCCGCAGATCTCGAGACTTTCATTATGTGAATATCCGTAAAGAAAACCGGAAGCATAAAGATCTCCTGCGCCAGTTGTATCTTTCAGATTCACTTTGGCAGCATCCACTTTAATAATCTCTTCTCCTTTCTTTATCATTGAACCACCACTGCCAATTTTAATTATGGCTACTTCACAAACCTGTGAAATTGAGTTCAATGCCTCCCATGATTCCATCCCTGTATAAGACCTTGCCTCCTCCTCATTCGCAAAAACTATATCGACATATTTTTCGACAATCTCTTTAAAGTCAGCAAGTTTGGCGTCAACTACATTATAACTGGCCAGATCCAGTGCAATTTTCATATCCTTTTCCTTCGCCAACCTGCATGCTGTTTCGATCAATGGTTTATTGATTATAAGATAACCCTCAAGGTACAGAATATCATATCCGCTGAAATACTCGGGATTAAGGTCCGCAGGTTCCAGTTCAACTGCAGCTCCAAGGTGAGTTGCAAAGGTCCTTTCAGAATCGGGAGAAATTATTGCAACTGCAGTACCAGTTACTGAATTTCTTCTAAACAATATTGTATTAATCCCGGCACTCTTCATATCATTTTCAAAGAAGTCTCCCACATCATCTTTTCCAACTGATCCTATAAATCCTGTTTTAACTCCAAGCATTGCCAGCCCATGAATAGTATTTGCAGCAGATCCTCCTGAAGCCATGGAGGTGTTAAAGCTTTTAGTTTCAGATTTTACCATCTGTGATTTTTCCTGATCGACCAGTTGCATACTTCCTTTTGGCAGCTGGAATCTTGCCAGTATACTATCATCATTTATAATTGTCATCACATCGACCAGTGCATTGCCGATTCCAAGGATTTGTTTCATTTTAAAAATTTTTGCTAAAGATATTGCTTAATTCACTAAAAGCCCTTACTTTTGGCCTGCTAAAATATAGCGAGTTCATTTACAAAATATTCTTATTAGTTCAGAAGATAAAAGTGTTCTTTGATTACCGGGAATGATCTGCAAAGTATCTGAATTAAAAAGCGAATAATATAATCCTCAGTAGCTCAGTTGGTTAGAGCAACGGACTGTTAATCCGTGGGTCGTAAGTTCGAGTCTTACCTGGGGAGCCAAAGTAGACAAGAGGTCATTTTCGACCTCTTTTTTATTTTCAGACCCTTGTAACACCTTGGAAATCTTGAACAAAACCGGTATGGGTTCCGTGAAGGGGCTGGTTGCAACTCTTCCTTATTTTGTAACATCCTCGAAATGCTCTTGCCCCCACTCTATCATCTGCCCTATAATAGGCATCAGACTGGTACCAAGTTCTGTAAGCGAATACTCAACACGTGGCGGGATTTCGGCATAAGCCTTTCGCTTCAACAGATTGTCATGTTGAAGCTGTTTCAGAGTACATGTGAGCATTTTTTGTGAAATGTCGGGCACTGCTTTACTAATTTCAGTATAACGCATCTTGCCATGAGTGTGAAGGTTACATAATATAAGCAGGGACCATTTATCGGCAAACCTGCCTAATACATTTCTGATCGGACAGGTCGGGAATTGTAAATCAAGTTCTTTCATGCTATTGTTTCTTACGTACAAATATACATCTTATACTCTATAAGAGAGTAATAAAGGTTTAAGGTCAATACAATTAAATTAGATAGTGACTACTTTAATAAATTTTTTACGTATATATTACTGATAATCAGAATTTCTAACTAAATAGGTTCGTTACATACCCACTTGTCGGTTCTGTTAGTCTGGAGTATTATTGCAGATAATTACCAAATAAAGAGATAATGAGCAATTTAAACAAGTTAAACGGATGGGCAGGAGACGGTGGATATAATTCACGTACCTCTGCACAAAGCTACATGGCTTCAGACACAGTTAACATGACTTCTTCCAGTTGTGGTTCATCGTGTGGCTCAAAAGATGGCGATGCTAATCCAAAACCATCTTCTTGTGGAGCAAGTGAAAGCGAACCCAAACCCTCATCATGCGGAGCTGGTGAAAGTAGTCCGAAACCTTCAGCCTGTGGCGCAGGAGAAGGAGACAGCAAGCCAAAAACCTCTGCCTGTGGTTCTTCATGTGGAGCCGGCGAGAAGTAAGATTTTTCAGGTTCCCGGTCATATTTCAAGACCGGGAACATTCTTAACCAATCAAAAACTATGGAATACTTTGCTTTTCAATGGCACATAACCGATAGCTGTGATCAGCGCTGCCAGCATTGCTATATCTTTTCAGAAAACAATCATACAATACTGAAAGAGATGTCCTGGACTGAAATAGAATCTGTATTTGAAAACTGTCAGGATATGTGCATAAAGGCGAATCGTATTCCATATTTCTATATTACAGGCGGTGATCCCATATTACATAGTCGTTTCTGGGGTTTGATGGAACTCTTTAAGTCACACAAGATTGCTTTCACGATACTTGGAAATCCATTCCACCTGAATGATGAAGTATGTAAAAAGTTAAAAGATTATGGATGCGAGAGGTATCAGCTTTCGATTGACGGATTAAGGGAAACCCATGATGCGATGAGAAAAAAGGGTTCCTTCGATACAACAATTGAAAAATTAAAATGCCTCCATAATGCAGGGATACGAAGTGCAATAATGACAACTGTTTCAGGCGTAAATGCTTATGAAATGCCTGGGATTATTGATCTCGTTGTTGAAAATAAAGTCAATGTTTTTGCATTTGCAAGGTATGCACCGACTAGTTTTGAAAAAAGTACACACCTGACACCCGAAAAATACCGGGAGTTGCTTGAAGTATGCTGGCAAAAATTTGAACTGTACAAAGAAGGCGGAACAAGCTTCAATCTCAAGGATCATTTGTGGACTCTTTTTTTATACGAAAAGGGCCTTTTCAAAATTCCTGAAAACCTTAATGAAGATGTTATCTATGAGGGTTGCAACTGTGCCAACTGTCATCTCACTATTCTTCCGAAAGGGGATGTTTATGCATGCAGACGCTTTGAAAGCAATATCGGGAATGTATTCACAGAAAATCTTTATGATATCTTCCTTGGCGAAAAAATGGATTCTTACAGGGATTATTCAAAGTTCGAAAAATGTTCATTATGCGAATTAAAGAGATTCTGCCGTGGCTGTCCGGCCGTGACATACGGCTATACTGGCGATTTTTACGGAACAGATCCCCAATGCTGGAAGAAGATTGCAGTTTGAATATAAAATAGCGATGAAAGCAATCGTACTATACAAATCCTGTTCACCTGAAGAACTTAAAATAAGTAAAGTTCCGGTTCCTGAAGTAAAACCGGGGTGGGTGCTGATAAAAGTAAGAGCCTTTGGATTAAATCGTTCTGAACTTATAATGAGATCATATGAAGCCAATTCCCCATACATAAAATTACCCAGGATACCAGGTATTGAATGTGCGGGTGAAATTGAAGATCCATGCGACAGTAATTTCACAAAGGGTCAACGGGTAATAGCTTTAATGGGGGGAATGGGTCGAAGCTATGATGGAAGTTATGCGGAATACGCTCTTGTACCTTTCAAAAACGTATTTAAAGTTGATACAACTCTTGGATGGGAAGAGTTAGCAGCTATTCCGGAGACATACTATACCGCATACGGATCGCTTTTTGATAGTCTTCAACTTAAACCTAAAGATATTCTTTTAATACGTGGGGGTACAAGCGCCCTTGGTCTGTCAGCGATCCAGCTTGTAAAAAGTGTTGGTGGAACTGTTCTAGCGTCAACAAGAAATGAAAACAAGCGTGATTTATTATTGAGGCAAGGTACTGATAATGTTCTGATTGATAACGGAACTATTACAGAACAGCTTTTCAACCTACATCCAAAGGGTGTAAATAAGGTACTTGATTTGATTGGTCCTTCATCACTTCTGGAGTCAGCCAGATTGGTAAGACATCATGGAATTATTTGCTCTACGGGAGTACTAGGGGAAAAAGGGATGTTGAATAATTTTGATCCTATAAAGGACTTGCCATCGGGGGTCTACCTGACAGGTTTTTTCAGCAATTATCCCACACAGGAAATAATAAATGATATTTTCGAACATCTGAAAAAACATAAAATCCGCCCGATCATCTCAAAAGTATTTTCCTTTGATGAGATTGGGCAGGCACACACATTAATGGAAAACAACACAGCTAACGGAAAAGTAATTGTCAGAATATAAAATTTAATAATATCTGTATTATGAAAACATTGAAATCAATTATCATTATAATGCTTATTGCATTTGTAATGAGTCCTGATGTTGAAGCACAAAATAATGACATCTATATAAATCCAAACACTGGAAACGATCAAAACGCCGGCTCGCAGGAACACCCGTTGAAAACATTGAATGAGGCTGCCAGAAGGGTAAATGAATCGAATGGAACGGGATCGGTTACAATTTACCTTTCTGAAGGCATTTACGGGCTTGCGGCCACTGTGACATTTCATCCTGCAAACTGGCATTTTTCAAAAGATCAGCGGTTAACAATCAGGGCAGATGTATTACCCGATGATGAAGACTGGAATCCTGGCAAGATGCCTGTAATCATATCTACAATGCCTCTTGATTTTAAACCTAACGGCAGGCAGGATCCGCTTGGAGGGGCTTCATACGGTATCCAGATTGAAACAAGCTATGTTACAATTCAGGGCTTGAGAGTCTTAGGCACCCCGGTTCATGAAAGGCCCAAGGAAGGAATGGTAAGACGAAATTATCCAATTGTCAGAGAAGGCAGAAACCTGGATGATCTCAGGATTACTCAATGCCTGTTTGTTGGTGATGAACTTGTTATTCCGAATCATCTTGGCGTATTAGCCAGCGGACAGGGAATTGTAGTTGATCATTGCGTATTTTACAAGTGCAAAGATGCAGTGGTATATTGGTTTTCTGACAAACCTGCTGAACGATGCGAAATGCACCATAACCTTATGATTGACAACTATGGGGCAGCCGTCTGGTCATGGACTGTGGCTGATGATTTCAAATTCTACAATAATGTGGTAAGTAATAATAATGTCTTCTGGGAAGTTGGTAGGGATGAAAGCAGAACATATTCTTTATCTAATTCGATTGTAGTTGGGTACAACTCACTTGTAAATAAGGGAGGTGGTGCTTTTGGTTATGGAGAACCTGCCGATCCCAAAAGACTAAAATATGGTAAAGATGTTATTATCAAAAAGGAAGGATCGCTTCAAATCGAAAGGGATCCAACAAAACGTAATTTTTTGCATCTTTCAACTGGCACATTGGGTTCTGATATGGGCGCAGGATTATTCACAAAGTAGAATTGATGCAAGGGAAACTTTTACTTACCAGTTGCAGGTTTTGTCCGCATGTTCCTTTACAGCTTCGCAATTGATTTTCTGAAAAAATAACATAATTATCTGTTTTTAAAATTGGATGATCTCGATTTAATTCTGAATTCCCTGCTTGAAGAACAACCTGAGTACAGGCAGTTGATTATCCCATCAGAAATGGTTGGAAAAAAGCAACTTATGCGTTCCCTCATGAATCTTCGGCCCCCTGTTCCAATTTCAGAACTTTTTCTCAAAGCTCAGGACAAAGAATTGCAAAAACAGCTTCATGAAAAAGGGATAGTCAGATTAAACCAGGCTCTGTTATCTCCAATTGACAACAGGCTTAAGCTTTGGCAGGGAGATATAACAAGACTTAAAGCTGATGCTATTGTAAATGCTGCCAACAGTCAGATGCTTGGATGTTTTGTGCCGCTGCATTCCTGTATTGATAACGCAATACATTCGGCAGCAGGGATTCAGTTACGATTGGAATGCAATGAACTTATGAAGAAACAGGATCATCCAGAACCAACAGGCTCGGCAAAGCTTACTAAAGCATATAACCTTCCGTCAAATTTTGTAATTCATACTGTCGGACCAATAATTATCAATGGAGGAGTGACACAAAAGGAAGAAAGTCAATTGGCTGACTGTTATCGTTCATGCCTTTTGCTAGCTGAAATAAATAATCTGAAAAGCATCTCTTTCTGCTGCATTTCCACAGGTGAATACAGGTTCCCGAATCAGCACGCAGCAGAAATTGCTGTAAGGACAGTAAGCGAATATTTTAGAGAATACCAATACACTGGAATTGAGACAGTGGTTTTTAATGTTTACAAGGATATTGATTATTCCATTTACAGTCAAATATTAGAGTGCGGTAAAGAATGAGTGAATTATTTTCAGACAGAATTAAAAGGGCTCGAACTGCGATTAAAAATGCTGAAAAACTTATTATCGGAGCAGGAGCAGGACTTTCCGCAGCGGCTGGGATTGAATATGATGGAAACAGGTTTACCAAGAACTTCAAGCCTTTCATCGAAAAATACGGGATGAAAGATCTTTACACTTCCAGCTTTTATCCTTTCAGAACACAGGAAGAAAAGTGGGCATACTGGGCAAGACACATCAGTTTAAACCTGTTTGAAACACCCGTTAAGAAATTGTATATTACTTTAATGGAGCTTGCTTCATCAAAGGATTACTTTGTCATTACTACAAATGTTGAGGGACAGTTCACAAAAGCAGGGGTTGAAAAGTCAAGATTTTTTGAGGTCCAGGGCAACTATGGATATTTACAGTGTGAGAAAGCCTGCCATGATAGACTGTACTCTAATGAAAAGATTGTTGAACAAATGCTTTCAGAAACAATAGATTGCGGGATACCACCATCACTGGTTCCCAAATGTCCTGTGTGTGGGGGAAATATGGAAGTCAATCTTCGGAAGGATAATTTTTTTGTCCAGGACAGTAACTGGTATATTTCCGAGAGTAATTATAGAAAATTCATATCTGGCTCTGAAGGGAAATCGTCTGTATTTCTTGAACTGGGTGTAGGATACAACACTCCCGGAATTATAAGATTCCCTTTTGAAGCCATGGTTCGTAATAATCCCAAAGCCACTCTTATCAGACTCAACAAAGATCATACAAAGGGTATGACTGAAAACACTGAATCGACAATATCTTTTAATGAGGATATGACGACAATCATTAATGATATAAAGAAATATTAAGCTTCAGCTCCCTTAATCGGTTGCAACTTTCAGCAGTCAGGGGAGCAGTAAAAAGAGCGGGAGTGAGAGTGGGTTTGAGAAAACCCATTGTCATTCCCGCTTCTTTTTTCCTCGCTCTCGCACTCACATATCACTCATAATCATAGAGTAACAGGATAATGTCGAATTGTAACCACAATAAAAAGCCCCTGTTCGCCAGGGGCTTTTGAGTTGAACCCTCATTTAGGACATTGGCTGGGTCAGATCCCTGCCACAACCACATCGTCAATGACCAGACTCGGAAGTCTGGCCTGGCTATAGATCCATGGATCATTGGCGACCTCCACAAGCTTATTCCAGAAATTCAAGTGGTTACCTGCTATATTCATCTCTGCTATATTTTGCACGAACTTTCCTTTTTCATAAAGTTTGCCAATGACTCCAACAGAGAAGTCACCAGTTGTGGAATTGGAATTTCCACCAATATAACCGGTTATCAATATACAGCGGTTAAGATCTTTAATTATGGCATCGACACTTCTTGTTCCAGGAGGTATAATCAGGTTGGAGATAGAACCCGAAGTGGGCTCCCATCCCAATTTTCGGCTATAGTACCAATCTACAAGGAATTCATTTATAGTGCCTTCTGTAAGAAGGTACCGCTTCTTGGCCGGAAACCCATCTCCGTCGTAATATTTCGAGCCAAGGCCACGGGGAATATATGGATCATCCTGAATTGTAAAGAGTTTACTTCCAATTTTTTTACCCTTTTTGTCAGCAAGAAATGATCTTTTTTGCTGTATACTCCCGCCAGACAATGGGTCAAACAAGCCTCCCATAACTCGTGCAACACCCTGGTTCTCAAGAATAACAGGAAGTTTTGTGGTTGGGATTTTTTTACCCTGCATAAGATCGAGAGTTCTTCTTACAGCTTCATTGGCAATTTCTTCAAGCGGTGGTAAATCGTTTTTATACCTGCTGCCTATGTAATTATATCCCTCCGGCCTGCGGTCTCCCTCATCCTGCATCGTCATTGAAGCTCCTGCCTGGAAATATGTGCTTTGCGCAGAGCCTTCAAATCCATTACTGGTTTTTATGAGTTCATCGTATGATTCATCATATTCACCAGCTTCTACCGATATAACCTTATTGCCTCCTTTTTGCAGACATACATCCTCCACTGTTTTTGCCATATTATGCCTGTTCTCCGGAGTCAAATTATTATAATCCGGATCGTTTAATTGCAGATCCGCCGTAGACCTTCCTTCATAATATTTTGGATCAGGAAGTGTCCGGAAAGGATCTTCTTCCACCATTTTGGCATTGGAAACCACATCATTAATAAAGCCTGCCAGGGTTGATTGACGGAAGTCAGGTGTTGACTGCCCGGCATACCGCTTATTGACAAACACCTCAAGATAGAGGTTTTGTGTGGTAGCTTCTTTAATGACATCAGGTTTACGATCGCGGTAATTGATCTCAACGATTCGTCTTTTTGAAAGACTTACTTTGCAATCGTTGGCTCCGGCTTTCTTTGTCTGGTTTATTACCCAATCGGCCAGTTCCCGGAAACTTAGTTGTTGATCTTTATTGTAACTCATTTCTGACCTCCTTTCTGCTGTGTTCCACCTACAGTTAGAGATTTGACAAGGCATGTTGGCATTCCAAACGACACAGGAACTCCCTGACCGTTCTTTCCGCACTGTCCTCCTCCCCCCTGGAACATTTCAAGATCATTTGCTGCCATTGTAATATTCTCCAGCATTTTCGGCCCATTTCCCATAATGTTAACATCTTTGATCGGAGCTGTCAATTTCCCGTTTTCAATCATTCTTCCCTGGGAAACGTAAAAGGCAAAATCACCTTCTCCAATTTTTACCTGTCCGTTACTTACGTTTTCAACGTAAATACCATTACCGGCTTGCTTTATAACATCATCTGCAGTGGCATTGCCGCCAAGCATGTATGTATTCCGCATCCTTGGTACCGGATAATTCTGAAAATCCTGTCTGCGTCCATTACCTGTAGGCTTGACACCATAATGCTTAGCGGATATTTTGTCATGCAGATAACTCGTAAGTATTCCATTCTCAACCAGAATTGTTTTCTGCCCTGGTATACCTTCATCATCTACATTAATACTTCCCGAAAGATTCAGGTTGGTTCCGTCATCAATAATGGTTACAAACGGTTCAGCAACCTTTTTCCCAAGCATGGTGGTGTAGGTCGAAGTTTTCTTACGATTAAAGTCTGCCTCCATCCCATGGCCAATTGCTTCGTGCAGCAACACACCGGTAACGCCAGGACCCAGGACAACTGGTACTTCCCCTGCAGGTGGCTGAATGGCATCAAATAATTTGAGGGCATTGTTTACAGATTTTGTGGCAACTTCATTAATTACCTGGTCTGTATAATATGAAAGGTCCCGTCGACCACCAAGGTTCCATCCTGCTTGTTCGCGCTTACCATTTCTTTCAGCAACTACTGAAGAATAAACGTATCCATTTGGCAAGAGATCTTCAGCCTTAGTTCCATCGCTTGTGACAATCATGATACGTTTTGCGGAGCTCGAAAAGCCGGCACTCACTTTAACAATCTCAGGAGACAGGGAAAAACATTTTTCGTTTACAGTTTGCAGAAGCGGAAGTTTTGCAGAGCCCAGGATACCATTGAAATCAGGATCAACAGGATAATAGTTGCCTGTTTTGAGTGTTGCAAATGAAGCCTCTGCTTTTGTAGCAGATGCTTCACATAAAGTCGAGGCAGTAGCTGCAGCTGACATCATGGAATTCTCAGTAAGATCCTGGGTAAAGCCATAACCTATCTGGTCTCCTTTGACAGTGCGAATACCGACACCCAGTGAGATATCACCATAGGACTGGTTTACTTTACCATCTTCGAGTCCAAGGTAATTTGAGACAGAGTATTCGAAATACAGATCAGCGAAATCGCCACCTTTTGATAATGCTTTTGCCAGGAGTTTACGGCAGAGGGTTTCATCAATCCCGAATTCTTTCAGAAAGTAGTTGCCGGAGGACTGCGCATCCAGAAACTTACAAGCATTAAGTGCGGGAAGTGCAATCAAAGCTCCGCCAGCAAGGGCGGCACCTTGAATGAATTTTCTTCGTGGAATGGATTTCATTATTAGTGAGATTATTTTTGTATACTAAATTATTAATAATCCCCGAATAATCCATTAAAACCGCATTTATGCCACTTTTACTGCCTTTTTGTAAAGTGAATTAGATCGAAGAAAGCTTAGGCATACAAAGAATTAGAGCCATCCGATCGCAGATCGGGAAGGTCTTTATTCCTCAATACTCGCTCTCACACTCACACTTCTCAAAGGGGGTGGTTGCAACTTTTCCTTTTTCAAAAACGAGTTTTTCTGAAAAGATACAACCAAG
>Ga0208980_10000801_pt1 | contig 18333 bp, 16 predicted proteins | sample WetSurMetagenome_3_FD_187993 | JGI IMG/M metagenome (GOLD analysis project Ga0208980, IMG submission 187993) | Wetland microbial communities from Twitchell Island in the Sacramento Delta, sample from surface sediment Aug2011 Site A1 Bulk (version 2) | ecosystem: Environmental > Aquatic > Marine... | reverse complement strand
CCGATCGGCTGGGCGCACGCGATGGACACGCCGTTCCAGTGGACCAAGCAGATCGCGTCGCACTACGGCGGCACGCGCAACGGGATGGTGATTTCCTGGCCCGCGCACATCAAGAACGGTGGCGGGATCCGACCGCAGTGGCACCACACGATCGACGTCGTGCCGACGATCCTCGAGGCCGCCGGACTGCCACAGCCCGCCATCGTCAACGGCGTTGCGCAGAAGCCCATCGAGGGGGTCAGCATGGCCTACTCGTTCGACCAGCCGGCGGCACCGTCGGCGCGCCGGACGCAATACTTCGAGATGATGGGCAACCGCGCCATCTATCACGACGGCTGGCTGGCCTGCACGACGCCGATGAGACCGCCCTGGCAGCAGGCGGAGTACACCGGCGACGTGATCACCGGCTACGGCTGGGAGCTATATCACGTCGCGGAGGACTTCAGCCAGGCGGCGAATCTGGCGAAGCAGTACCCCGACAAGCTGCAGGAGCTGCAGCTGCTGTTCTATGCCGAGGCCGCCAAGTACAACGTTCTGCCCCTGGACCACAGCACGCTGGCGCGCGTCGACGTGGCCGTCCGCCCCAGCCTGACCCGCGGGCGCACGGAGTTCACGTACTCCGCGGGCACGACACGCATACCCGAGGGCGCCGCGCCCGACATCAAGAACAAGTCGTTCCGCATCACGGCGGACTTGGTGCTCGTGAAGGGTGACGAAAACGGCGTGGTGGTGACGCAGGGTGGCCTGTTCGGCGGCTATGCCCTGCTGTTGAAGGCCGGCAGGCCAGTCTTCCACTACAACCTGCTGAACGTGGCGCACTTCGAGATCGCCGCCACCGATGCGCTCACCGCCGGCAGACACAGGGTAGTCCTCGACTTCCAGTACGACGGCGGCGGCATCGGGCGTGGCGGCATCGCCACACTCAGCGCGGACGGCCGGCCGATCGCGCAAGGGCGCATCGACCGAACCGTCCCGGTCCGCTTCTCGCTCGACGAGACCTTCGACGTCGGCGAGGACACCGGCACGCCGGTCAGCGAGGACTACGACGTCCCCAACAGGTTCACCGGCGAAGTGGAAAAGGTCGTCATCGAGCTCGGGGAAACCACGCTGAAACAGGCGGACCACCAGGGCAAGGGCGAGGAGAAATGCCGGTACCTGGTGCCGCTAGGGGGCGGTGCGTACGACCTCACGGAAAACCCGGCTAAGAGCGGCAAGTCGCATTTCACGGCTGTTTCGAAATAGATCGGACGAACGTACTGCGCTGATCGCTCGGCCTGGGAGAGTGAGAAACCCTCAGGCCGGGCGTTGTCCCCAAACGACCCCGGCAACGGCGCCGGGTTTTTTCTTTTCGGCTCGGGAACCCTGGTGGCTACCTCGTCCGGCCGGTCGGCCGGGCTCGCCTTCGGGATACCCGTTCTTTTCATCGCCGGTACCGAGGCCAGTGCCTGCGAGGCGCTGGCCGCCGATGCTGATCCGCTTGCTCGCCGGCCCGGTGGATCTCGAGACGTCCAAGAAACGGTGAGGCGGGGGAAGCGGCTCAAGCGGATCGGGACCGTAACACATTGATTCGCTTGCTTCCGCCCGTCCCGGTCTGTACCATCGCGCGCTTCCCGGCACAGACCCTGGACTTAAAGATCCCGTGTCTCCTTGCCTCACCGCGCCGGGCGGGAGGCTGCTCAAGCCATAAGGAGCAATCCAAATGCGTCACTACGAAGTCGTGTTCCTGGTCCACCCGGACCAGAGCGAGCAGGTCCCTGCGATGATCGAGCGCTACCGCGCCAACATCGAGGGCAAGGGCGGGCAGATCCACCGGCTGGAGGACTGGGGCCGGCGGCAGCTGTCCTACCCGATCAACAAGGTGCACAAGGCGCACTACGTCCTGATGAACATCGAGTGCGACGGCGACACCCTCCACGAGCTGGAGGACGCCTTCCGCTACAACGACGCCGTCCTGCGCAACCTGATCATTGCGCGCAAGGGTCCCGTCACCGAGGCGTCGCCGCTGGCGAAGGCCCCGGAGGGCAGGGAATCCGCCGCCCCCGAGGGCGAGGAAGAGGCCGCCTGAGGCGGCTCATCGCGCGATCGACAACAGGTAACGTAGGAGCAAAGACATGTCACGTTTCTTCCGCCGCAAGCGTTTCTGCCGCTTCAGCGCCGAGGGCATCGAGGAGATCGACTACAAGGATCTCAACCTGCTGAAGCAGTACCTGAGCGAAACCGGCAAGATCGTGCCGAGTCGCATCACGGCGACCAAGGCCAAGTACCAGCGCCAGCTCGCCACCGCGATCAAGCGCGCGCGCTACCTGGCACTGCTGCCGTACTCCGACAGGCACTGAGCGTCCCTCGTGGGGCGCTCGGCAGGGGCCGGGCGAGGCAATGAAGGCGCTGGCGTCCTTCGTGATGAGGGGCTGGTCGCAGGCGACTGGCGTTGCGGTGCTGTGCGCGCTGCTCTCGCCGGTCCTGGCGCCGCTCAGCCTGGTCAGCGGCGGCGTCGTCGCCCTCGTGACGCTGCGCAGCGGCCTGGTGCCTGGCCTCCAGGTCGCCGGGGCGGCGGGCTTGGTCACGGTGCTGGCTGGGCACCTGCTGTTCGGTCACCTGGTCACCGCGCTCGCCTTTGCCCTGCTCCTGTGGGTGCCGATGCTGACGCTGGCGCTGGTGCTGCGCTACACGCGCTCGCTCGCGGCGGCGCTGCAGGCGGCGCTGCTGTTCGGCGTGGCAGTGGTCGCGTTCTACGTGATTGCCTTCGACGACCCTGCGGTACAGTGGAAGGCCCTGCTCGAGCCGGCGCTGAGCGGGTTCTTCGAGGCGCAGGAGTTCGACGCGGCGACCCGCGCAGCGCTGGTGGAGGGGATGGCGCAGTGGATGACCGGCACGCTGGCTGCTGCGTATTTTCTGCAGCTCGTGGCGTCGCTCCTGCTGGCGCGCTGGTGGCAGTCGCTGCTGTACAACCCGGGCGGGTTTCGGCAGGAGTTCCACGCCCTGCGGCTGAGCCGCGCGCTCGCCGCCGTGGCGGTGCCGCTGTTCGCCGGGTTGTTCTTCGCGGGTCTGCCGGAGCTGCTGCGCTATCTGGCCCTGCCGGTCGCGGCCGCGTTCTTTTTGCAGGGCCTCGCGCTGGCGCATGGCCAGCTGGCGGCCTTCAATGCCGGGCCGGGATGGCTGGTCGGCATCTATGTATTGGTGGTGGTGGCGCCGCCCTATGCCTTCATGGCGCTGACCACCGCGGGATACGCCGACGCCTGGATGGATTTCCGGGCGCGGGTGGCGAAACGATCGGGCGGTCAGGATCGCTCCTGAGGCCCTGCTGACAACGAGAGGTCGATGACGATGGACGTGATTCTGCTCGAGAAGGTCGACAACCTGGGCAACCTGGGCGACAAGGTCGCCGTCCGCTCCGGCTACGGCCGCAATTTCCTGATCCCGACCGGGCGCGCCGTGGCGGCGACGGCCGAGAACCTGAAGGCCTTCGAGGCGCGGCGCGCCGAGCTGGAGAAGCAGGCGGCGGAGCGCCTCGCCGCCGCGTCGGCGCGCAAGGTGAAACTGGACGGCCTGGCGATCACCGTGAAGCACCGCGCGGGCGACGAGGGCAAGCTGTTCGGCTCCGTCGGCACGACGGACATCGCGCACGCGGTCGAGGCACTCGGCGTCGAGATCGAGAAGAGCGAGATCCGACTGCCGCAGGGCGCCCTGCGCGTGACCGGCGAGCACGACGTCACCGTCCATCTGCACGCGGACGTCGACGCCACGCTCAAGGTCACCGTCGTCGGCGAGTAGCATCGGCCACCTCCATCGCGGGGTAGGAGCGCCGTCCGCGGCGCGATGACGAGTCGCGGCCTGGAGGCCGCTCCTACCCCGGTGTCCCACGTTGACGGTCGCACGCCCTTCGACCCCGCCGGGCTTTCCCGTATCCTAGGGTCGCCCCCGCTTCCGCCGACCCCTATGCCCGAGACCGCCGTACCGAGCGAAGCCTTCGCGCCGTCTGCCGCTGACCGGCTGCGCGTTCCGCCGCACTCGATACAGGCCGAGCAGGCGGTGCTCGGCGGCCTCATGCTCGAGAACAGCACCTGGGACCAGGTCGCCGACCGGGTCGGCCAGCGTGACTTCTACCGTCGCGAGCACCAACTGATCTTCCAGGCGATCGGCGCGCTCGCGGAACGCGGCAAGCCCTTCGACGTCGTCACGCTGGCGGAGGAGCTCGACCACAAGGGGGAGCTCAACGCAGCGGGTGGCTTCGCCTACCTCGGCGCGCTGGCCAACGACACCCCCAGCGCCGCGAACATCCGCGCCTATGCCGACATCGTGCGCGAGCACTCGGTGATCCGGCAGCTGATCCGCGTGGGCACCGAGATTGCCGACAGCGGCTACCGGCCCGAGGGCCGGCGGGTCGCGGAGCTGCTCGACGGTGCCGAGCAGAAGGTCTTCGAGATCGCGCAGCAGAAGGCGCGCGACAGCGCCGGCTTCATCCCCATCAAGAACCTGCTCACCAAGGCGGTCAACCGCATCGAGCTGCTGTACGAGCGGGACGACCCGATCACCGGTGTGTCGACGGGCTTCAACGACCTCGACGACATGACCTCCGGGCTGCAGCCAGCCGACCTCGTGGTGATTGCGGGCCGGCCTTCGATGGGGAAGACGAGCTTCGCCATGAACATCGCCGAGAACGTGGCGATCAAGTCGAAGCTGCCGGTCGCCGTCTTCAGCATGGAGATGCCGGGCGAGTCGCTGACCATGCGCATGATCTCCTCGCTCGGGCGCATCGACCAGCACCGTGTGCGCACCGGCCGGCTGGAGGATCAGGAGTGGCCGCGGCTGACCTCGGCGGTCAGCCTGCTTTCCGAAGCGCCCATCTACATCGACGACATGGCGGCGCTCACGCCGACCGAGGTGCGGGCGCGGGCGCGGCGGCTGGTGCGCGAGGCGGGCGGACTCGGCCTGATCGTGATCGACTACCTGCAGCTGATGCAGGCACCGAGCGAGGGCGAGACGCGCGCGACCGAGATCTCGATCATCTCGCGCTCGCTCAAGGCGCTGGCCAAGGAGCTCAACTGTCCGGTGATCGCGCTGTCGCAGCTCAACCGCAACCTCGAGCAGCGCCCGAACAAGCGCCCGGTGATGTCTGACCTGCGCGAGTCGGGCAGCATCGAGCAGGACGCGGACATCGTGATCTTCATCTACCGCGACGAGGTCTACAACGAGGACAGCCCCGACAAGGGCGTCGCCGAGATCATCATCGGCAAGCAGCGCAACGGGCCCATCGGCACGGTGCGCCTGACCTTCCTCGGCCAGTTCACCAAGTTCGAGAACTTCATCGACGACGTGTACGGCGGCGGTTACGGATGACCCTGGGCCTGCTCCTCTGCGGTTAGGAGGCACTTCTCGTTCCGATGCTGGGACAGATCCCACAGGCCGTGATCAACCTCGACGCGCTGCGCCACAACCTGGCTTGCGTGCGCACGGCTGCCCCGCGCAGTCGCGTCATGGCGGTGATCAAGGCGAACGGCTACGGTCACGGCCTGCTGCGCGTCGCGACCGCGCTGCGCGACGCGGACGCGCTCGCGGTCGCGCGGGTGGGCGAGGGCGTGCAGCTGCGCGACGCCGGATCGCGGATGCGCATCGTGGTGCTGGAGGGCTGCTTCGACGAGCGGGAGCTCGTCGAGGCCGTCGGACGGAACCTCGATCTGGTGTTTCACCAGCCGGACCAGCTCCGCCTGCTGCAGCTCGTGCGTGTTCCCCACGCCCCGCGCTGCTGGCTCAAGGTCGACAGCGGCATGCATCGGCTGGGCTTCGACCTCGACGCGGCGGCCGATGCGTACGCGGCGCTGGCGCACGCCGCACCCGGCGAGCGGCAGCCCGGGTTGATGACCCACCTCGCGAATGCCGATGACCTCGCCGATCCCTACACGCGCGAGCAGCTGGCGTCCTTTGGTCCGCTCGCCAAGCGACTCGGCGCCGCCGTGTCGATCAGCAACTCGGCCGGCGTGCTCGGCTGGCCGGAGGCGCACGGCGACTGGGTGCGCCCGGGACTCATGCTCTACGGCGCGTCGCCGTTTGCGGGCGGCCGCGCGGCCGGCCACGGGCTGCGGCCGGTGATGACCCTGCGCAGCCGGCTCATCGCGGTCAATCGCTACCGGCAGGGCGACCGCATCGGCTACGGCGGCACCTATGTCTGCCCGGAGGCGATGCCGGTGGGGGTGGTCGCCGTCGGCTACGGCGACGGCTACCCCCGCCACGCCCGTTCGGGGACGCCGGTGCTGATCGCGGGGCGCCGCGCCGCCCTGGTCGGGCGCGTGTCGATGGACATGATCAGCGTCGATCTGCGCGGCCTGCCCGGTGCCAGGGTCGGCGATCCGGTGGTGCTGTGGGGCGAGGGCCTGCCGATCGAGGAGATCGCGGAGTGGGCCGACACCATTCCCTACCAGCTGACCTGCGGCATCACGCCGCGGGTCGCCGTGGTCGAGGCGGCGTCGGGCGCCGTCGCGAGCTGGGAGGGTGGCGGGTGAGCCGCGCACCCAAGTCCGTCTACGCCTGCACGGCGTGCGGCGGCCAGTCGAGCAAGTGGGTCGGCCAGTGCCCGGACTGTGGTGCCTGGAACAGCCTGCAGGAGAGCGTCGCCCCGCCCGTGGCCACGACCGGGCGCTTCGGGGGCTACGGCGGGACCGCAGAGGCCGCCGTGCGGACGCTGGCGAGCATCGCCACCGGGACCGAGACGCGGCTCACCACCGGGCTGGACGAGCTCGACCGGGTGCTCGGCGGGGGGCTCGTGGCAGGCTCGGTGGTGCTCATCGGCGGTGACCCCGGCATCGGCAAGTCGACCCTGCTGCTGCAGGCGCTGGCCAGCCTGTCGGCGCGCGTGCCGGCCCTCTACGTGACGGGCGAGGAGTCTGCCGAGCAGGTCAGCCTGCGGGCGCGGCGCCTAGGCGTTTCCGGCGATCGCCTGCGGCTGCTGACCGAGACCGGGGTGGAGCGCATCCTCGCCCACGCGGCCACCGAGCGGCCGCGCGTGATGGTCGTCGACTCGATCCAGACCCTCTACACCGAGCTGCTGCAGTCGGCACCTGGCTCGGTCGCCCAGGTGCGCGAGAGCGCCGCGCAGCTGGTGCGCCACGCCAAGCGCAGCGACACCGCGGTGTTTCTCGTCGGTCACGTCACCAAGGAGGGTGCGCTCGCCGGCCCCCGCGTGCTCGAGCACATGGTGGACACGGTCCTCTACTTCGAGGGCGAGGTCGGCAGCCAGTTCCGCCTGATCCGCGCGATCAAGAACCGCTTCGGCGCGGTGAACGAGCTCGGCGTGTTCGCCATGACCGACCGCGGGCTCAAGCCCGTCAGCAACCCCTCGGCGATCTTCCTGTCCCGGCACGACCAGGAGGTTGCCGGCAGCGGGATCCTGGTCACGCGCGAGGGTACGCGGCCGCTGCTGGTCGAGGTCCAGGCGCTCGTCGACCAGAGCCCGCTGGCGAACCCGCGGCGGGTGGCGCTGGGGCTGGAGCAGAACCGGCTCGCGATGCTGCTCGCCGTGCTGCACCGCCACGGCGGCATCGCGATGTACGATCAGGACGTCTACGTCAACGTGGTCGGCGGGGTGCGCGTCACCGAGACCGCCGCGGACCTGCCCACGCTGCTCGCCGTCCTGTCGAGCTTTCGCGACCGGCCGCTCCCGGGCGACCTGGTCGCCTTCGGCGAGGTGGGGCTGGCGGGCGAGGTGCGCCCGGTGCCCAGCGGCCAGGAGCGGCTGCGCGAGGCGGCCAAGCACGGTTTCCGGCGCGCGCTGGTGCCCCACGCCAATGCCCCCAAGCGTGGCGTCGAAGGCCTGGAGATCGTGCCTGTGCGACGCCTCGCCGAGGCGCTCGAGATCCTCGCCTGAGGCTCGGCTCAGCCGAGCATCGACAGCTCGCGCTCGAGCAGCGCGGCGTCCCCGAGGTTGAGCTCGACCACCCGCCGCAGGTGCGATGCGCTCTCGATGTCGATGTGCCGGCAGTACAGGCCGATGTGATCGGGCTCGATGTGCGCGACCGCGGCGTGCATGCGGATGTGCGAATCCGGCTGCTCGAGCTGGATGTCGACCAGTACGCCCTCGTCTGGCAGGACCCGCCAGCCTGCCGGGCGGCGGACCAGCACCCCCTTGAACGAGACGTCGACGACGCCGGTCTCCCGGATCTCGCGGGGCGTGATCAGCTGGGCGGCGGCATCGAACAGCACCCGCTGGAAGCGGCGCCGCTCCTGGTCCCTGATGTCGTTCACTGCCGGTTGCCCCCGTCGGCCGTCGCCCTCGCCGGACTATCGGCGCCTCAGCCCGATAGTGAAGAGGGCAGGGCCGGTCAGTCCTCGCCTTCCGCGGTCCGCCGCTGCGCCGGGTAGATCTTCGCGACGCGGACCGCGTTGTCCTGCACCTGGAGGACCTCCATCGGATAGCCCGCGATCAGCAGGCTCGTCCCGGTCTCGGGGATCGCCTCGAGCTGCTCGAGGATCAGGCCGTTCAGGGTCTTGGGTCCGTCGGTGGGCAGGTGCCAGCCCATGGTGCGGACCAGGTCCCGGACGCTGGCGGCCCCGTCGACCAGGAAGCTGCCGTCCGGCTGCGGCTGGACGTCGCTGATGCTGTCGAGCGGGTCGGTGGTGAACTCCCCGACGATCTCTTCCAGCAGGTCGGCGAAGGTCGCGAGGCCGAGGACGTCGCCGTACTCGTCGACCACGAGGGCCACGGTCTGCCGGGCGCGCTGCAGGTTGATGAGCAGGGCGGTCAGCCGCGTTCCCTCGGGCACGAAGTAGGGCTCGCGCAGCAGCCCGCGCAGGATCTCCTTGGTGATCTCGGCCTCGTCCATCTGCGCCTGCATGAAGTCGCGGACGTGCAGGATGCCGATCACGTTGTCGATGCTTCCGTCCCAGACCGGGATGCGGGTGTACTGGGTGCGCCGCAGGAAGGTCAGGATGTCCTCCACCGGCTCCTCGAAGTCGATCCCGTCCACCTCGCTGCGGGGGATCATGATGTCCTCGACCGTGGCCTTCTCCAGGTCGAGGAGGTTCAGCAGCATCTTCTGATGGCGTTTCGGGATGAATGTGCCCGCCTCGAGGACCACGGTGCGCAGCTCTTCGCGGGTCAGGGCGTCGGCCCCGCGTTCCTCCACCCTGACGCGCAGCATCCGCAACACGCCCTTGGCGACGACATTTATCGCCCAGACCAGGGGATAGGTGACGGTCAGCAGCGGCGTGTAGACGTAGGCGGCGGGGTAGGCGAGCCGCTCCGGGTGCAGGGCCGCCAGCGTCTTCGGGGCGACGTCGCCGAAGACGAGGATCAAGACGGTGATGACCGAAGCGCCGATGGCCACGGAGGCGCCGTCGACGCCGCCCAGCTCGACGGCGACCACCGCGGCGATCGACGCCAGCAGGTTGTTGACGAAGTTGTTGCCGATCAGGATCAGGCCGATCAGGCGATCCGGGCGCTCCAGCAGCGCCAGTGCCCGGGCCGCCCCGCCGTGCCCGTGCGCGGCGAGGTGCCGGGCACGGTAGCGGTTGAGCATCATCAGGGCGGTTTCGGAGCCGGAGAAGAAGGCGGAGAGGCCGAGCAGCAGGACGAGTACGCCGAGCAGCATCAGCAACGAGGGATCGTCCACTGCGGGAAACCTTTGCAGCTGAGGGGGTTGGGACTTTCTAGGGTGCTGGCGCAGGGGTGTCAAGGAATGCGCCGGCAGGGGGCTCCGGGTCAAAAAGCGCGCAGCGTCGCTTTTTTGACATTTTCGGTCCTGGGTGCTTAACTATTTTCCAGAGAAAGCGGAAAGTTGATTTTTGACGCTGCTTTAGCGGGGAAAGCTAAACCAATGAGCGAGCAGGGCACCCCCACCGCGGCGCTGGCCGCCGGCTGTGTCGTCCTGGCGGAGGCCGATCCGGAAAACCGCGACTACCTGCGCACCGTCCTGGAGTTCATGGACTGCCCGCCGCTGCTGGAGCGCCGGCCGGAGGCGATCGGGGAGGCCGTCGCCGCCGATCCGACGAACTGGAGCGCCCTGTTCGTCGGCGAGTCGCTCCCGGGGGAGGAACGCGAGTCGCTGATCCGCTTCGCGGCCGGCCACAAGCCGCGGATACCGGTGTTCCTGGTGCATCGCGGCGAGGCGCCCGCCGTCGGCAGCGACGTGCTCGGCACGCTGGCGCTGCCGACGCGGTACGACACCGTGCTCAACCTGCTGCACCGGGGCCAGGTCTACGCCGAGCAGCGCAGCGGCGACGCCTCGCGGCGCCCGCTCGAGCTGTTCCGCTCGCTGTCCGGGACGAGCCGGGCGACCCGGCGGATCGCCAAGATGATCGAGCAGGTGGCGGACACCGACGCCACGGTGCTGATCCTCGGCGAGTCCGGCACCGGCAAGGAGGTCGTCGCCCGCAAGCTGCACTACCACTCCAGCCGGCGCGGCAAGCCCTTCGTCCCCGTCAACTGCGGGGCCATTCCGAGCGAGCTGCTGGAGAGCGAGCTGTTCGGCCACGAGAAGGGCTCGTTCACCGGCGCGATCAACGCCCGGCAGGGGCGCTTCGAGCTGGCCGAGGGCGGCACGCTGTTCCTCGACGAGATCGGCGACATGAGCATGCACATGCAGGTGAAGCTGCTGCGCGTGCTGCAGGAGCGCACCTTCGAGCGGGTCGGCAGCAACAAGACCATCCACTGCAACGTGCGGATCGTCGCTGCTACCCACCGCGACCTCGAGGAAGCGATCCGCGTCGGCCGGTTCCGCGAGGACCTGTACTACCGCCTCAACGTCTTCCCGATCGAGATGCCACCGCTGCGGGAGCGCGCGGAGGACATTCCGGTCCTGGTCAGCGACCTGATCTCCCGCATGGAGCACGAGAAGCGCGGTTCGGTGCGCCTGACGCCGGCGGCGGTCGCGGCCCTCTGCCACTACCTCTGGCCTGGCAACGTCCGCGAGCTCGCGAACCTCATCGAGCGCCTGGCGATCCTTCACCCGTACGGCGTGGTCGACGTCGCCGACCTGCCCGAGAAGTTCCGGGCCGGTCAGCCGGGGCGTGACGACCTGGCGGTGACCACGGGCGTGACGGTCGCGGTCGATGCGACCGACCCGGTGTTCGCGACGCCGCGGCTGCCCAACGAGGGGCTGGATCTCAAGGAGCACCTCAGCCAGCTCGAGGTGAACCTGATCCGGCAGGCCCTCGATCAGGCCAACGGCGTGGTGGCGCACGCGGCCCAGATCCTGCGCATGCGCCGCACCACCCTCGTCGAGAAGCTGCGCAAGTACGGCCTCGCGCGCGGCCAGGACCTGGCGGAATTCTGACGCGGCGCCCGGCGGCTTGATTCCAACTATCTGACTCACATAAGAATTCAAGACTGGCACGATTCCTGACTCATGCAGGCGGCGCCCTCAGGACCCGTCTGCCATGGCGATCGTCACCAACCCCGACTCTGCGCCCGAGGTCCGCCGGCTCGCCCGGCGGCTCTCCTCACTGCTCGACGCCCTGCCGGCGGCGATCGTCGTCGTGGACGGCCGGGGGCGGGTGGATCAGTTCAACCCCGCCGCGGTGACCCTGTTCCCGCCGCTCGCCTGGGGTCGGCAGTGGCGCGACGTGCTCGACGAGGCCGCGGTCGCCCGCAACGCGGCGGACGACGAGTGGCGGCTGCCGGACGGCACGGTGCTCTCGGTGTCGCGCCGGACCCTGCGTCCCGATCCCGGGCAGATCCTGGTGCTCGCGGACGTGACCCAGACCGTGGCCCGCGGCGTGCCCAACCCCTACCACGCCGCCGCGGTCGACGGCTTCGTCGCCGCGGACGTGCGCACGCTGGAGCTGAAGGAGCTCGCCCGCCGCGTCGCGGCGACCGAGGTCACGGTCATGATCAACGGCGCGAGCGGCACCGGCAAGGAGGTGCTCGCGCGCTTCATCCACGCCCAGTCGGCACGCGCGGGCGGACCCTTCGTCGCCATCAACTGTGCTGCCATCCCCGACACGCTGCTCGAGGCCACGCTGTTCGGCTACGACAAGGGCGCCTTCACCGGCGCGCAGCGCTCGACCCCCGGCAAGTTCGAGCAGGCGCAGGGCGGCACGCTGCTGCTGGACGAGATCTCCGAGCTGGACCTCGGGCTCCAGGCGAAGCTGCTGCGCGTCCTGCAGGAGCGCGAGCTGGAGCGCGTCGGCGGCCACGAGACCATCGAGCTGGACGTGCGCGTGCTCGCGACCAGCAACCGCAACCTGCGCGAGGAGGTCGCGGCCAGCCGCTTCCGCGAGGACCTCTTCTACCGCCTCAACGTCTTCCCGCTGACCCTGCCACCGCTGCGCGAGCGCCCGCGGGACATCCTGCCCCTCGCGCAGGTACTGCTGCAGCGGCGCGCACCGCCGGGTGCGCCAGCGCCGGCGCTCAGTCCCGAGGCCGGCGAGCGGCTGCTCGAGCAGCGCTGGCCGGGCAACGTGCGCGAGCTCGACAACGTGATGCAGCGCGCCCTCGTGCTGCGCCGCGGCGACCTCATCCAGGCGGCGGACCTGTGCTTCGAGGAGCCGCACGGCGAGGCGCCCAGGGTCTCGACCGCCGTCGGCCTGTCGGCCGATCTGCGCTCCGTCGAGGGCCAGCGGATCCTCGCGGCACTGCATCGCGTCAACGGTAGTCGCGCGTCGGCCGCCGAGCTGCTCGGCATCAGCCCGCGCACGCTGCGCTACAAGCTCGCGCGCCTGCGCGAGGCCGGCACGGCGATCCCACGCTGACCGGCGCGCTGGCGCGGAACCTGCACTGAGTGCACCAGCGACGAGCGGCCGACGGAGAGACGACACATGAGCACGCCGGAGATCAGTCGGGTCCTGACCGAGATGCGGGCCCTGGCCGCGCGCAGCCACGGCGGTGTCCGGGAGCTGCCGGAGAACGCCGGCGGCTTCGGCGACCTGCTGAAGCAGTCGGTCGACGCCGTCGACCGGCAGCGCCAGGAGTCGAGCGCGCTGCAACGCAGCTTCGAGCTCGGCGAGACGCAGGACCTCGCGACCGTGATGATCGCGAACCAGAAGGCCAACCTGTCCTTCCAGGCCATGGTCACGGTGCGCAACCGTCTGGTCGAGGCCTACAAGGACGTCATGAACATGCCCATCTGAGCGGGCCACCCTTCTAGCCGCGGGACTCCAGCGCCATGGACCTGACACAGACTGCCAACCCTGCCACTGCCGCGCGGCCGAACTTCGCCGCCGTGACGCAGCTGCAGCACCACCCGCTCTTCCGCCAGCTGCTCGTGATGGCGGGAATCGCGGCGAGCGTGGCGCTCGGCGTGGCGGTCGTGCTCTGGAGTCAGTCGCCGAGCTACAGCCTGCTTTTCGGGAACCTCGGCGAGGGCGGGGCGCAGGAGGTGCGGGACGCGCTACAGAAGGCGGGTGTCGACTACCGCGTGGACGAGACCACGGGCGGGCTCCTGGTGCCTTCGCGCAAGCTGCACGACGTCCGCATGACGCTGGCGGCGCAGGGACTGCCGCGCGGCGACGGTCTCGGCTTCGAGATGCTGCAGAAGGACAGCGCGCTCGGCACGAGCCGGCTGGTCGAGCAGGCCCGCCACCACCGCGCGATGGAGGGCGAGCTGGCGCGCACCATCGGGACGCTGAGCGCGGTCGAGAGCGCGCGGGTACACCTGGCGATTCCGAAGCAGTCGGTGTTCGTGCGCAAGCGCGTGCCGCCGTCAGCCTCCATCGTGGTCAAGCTCCACGCCGGCCGCAGCCTCGACCGCTCGCAGGTCGAGGCCGTCGTGCACCTGGTCGCGTCGAGCGTGCCGGAGCTCGAGGCCGACAACGTCACGGTGGTCGACCAGAGGGGGAAGCTGCTCAACGGCGAGCGGCGGGACAGCGAGCTCAAGCTGACCGCCACCCAGTTCGAGTACACGCGCCAGCTCGAGGACCACTACCGGCAGCGCGTCGAGAGCCTGCTCGAGCCCATCGTCGGTGGGGGCGCCGTGCGCGCGCAGGTCAGCGCCGACGTCGACTTCACCCAGACGGAGCAGACCGAGGAGCGCTTCAACCCCGAGCGGCCGGTGCTGCGCAGCGAGCAGCTCAGCGAGGACCAGAATCGCCTGGCCGCCCAGCAGGGCGTGCCCGGCGCACTGTCGAACCAGCCGCCGGCGAACGCGACTGCGCCCGAGAAGGCGGCCGCGCCCGGTGCGGCGGGCGACGCGGCGTCCGCGCCGGCGAGCCTGAGCCGGCAGTCGACCCGCAACTTCGAGATCGACAAGACCATCAGCCACACGCGGCAGGCACCCGCGAAGCTGCGGCGGCTGTCAGTTGCAGTGGTGGTGGACAACGTGCTGCAGCCGGCCACCGAGGACGCGGAGCCGGTCCGCCGCGAGCGCACTGCAGAGGAGATGGAGCGCATGGCCGCACTGGTGCGCGAGGCGGTGGGCTACAGCGAGCAGCGCGGCGATTCCGTGCGCGTCGTCAACGCGGCCTTCCTGCCGGCGGAGGACGTCGCGCCGTCCGAGCCGGGGTTCTGGCAGCAGGCGTGGTTCTGGGACGTGCTGCGCCAGGTCGGCGGGCTCGCGCTCGTCGCGCTGCTCGTGCTCGGTGTGCTGCGACCGACGATCAAGCGGCTCCTGGCGCAGGCGCAGCAGCCGGGCGCGGCGGCGGGTGCCGCCGGCCTGGCCCGCGCGCTGCCGCCTGGCGTTGCCGGCCAGCTGCCGGGCGGCGCAGCGGTGGCGCTCGAGGGCGGGAACGAGCCGATGCGGCTGCCGGGGCCCGGCCGCTACGAGGAGGTGCTCGACGCCGCACGCAGCCTGGTCCGCGAAGACCCCAAGCGCGTGGCGCAACTGGTGAAGAACTGGGTGGGCGAGAATGGCTAGCACGATGACCACGGCAGACTCGGGCGCCGAGGGGCGCAAGCTGTCCGGCCTGGAGCGGGCATCGATCCTGATGCTCGCGCTCGGCGAGAACCACGCCGCCGACATCCTCAAGCACATGGGCCCGAAGGAGGTGCAGGACATCGGGCTCGCGATGACGGGACTGTCGAACGTCACGAGCCGGATGATGGAGCAGGTGATGGGCGACTTCGTCCAGACCATCGGCAACCAGACCGCGCTCGGCCTCGGCGCCGACGAGTACATCCGCAACATGCTCACGCAGGCGCTGGGTCCGGACAAGGCGAGCGGCGTGATCAACCGCATCCTGCTCGGGCGCAACAGCAAGGGCCTCGAGCAGCTCAAGTGGATGGACGCACGGTCGGTCGCCGAGCTGATCCGGCTCGAGCACCCGCAGATCATCGCGATCGTTATGTCCTTCCTGGAGCCCGACCAGGCGGCCCGGGTGCTGGCCGAGTTTCCCGAGCGCCTGCGCGGCGACATCGTCCTGCGCATCGCCAGCCTCGACGGCATCCAGCCGAACGCGCTCGAGGAGCTCGACGACATCCTCGAGCGGCAATTCGCGGGCAGCGCCAACGTGCAGTCGTCGGCGCTCGGCGGCATCAAGGCCGCGGCCAGCATCCTGAACCTGTGCGAGGGCTCGGTGGAGAGCCGCGTGATGGAGCAGATCCTCGCCCAGGACCAGGACCTCGCACAGAAGATCCAGGACAACATGTTCGTCTTCGACAACCTCACGGCGGTCGACGACCGCAGCATACAGACGCTGCTGCGCGAGATCGCGTCGGACCAGCTGCTGCTCGCGCTGCGCGGCGCCGACGACGAGCTGAAGGCGAAGATCTTCAAGAACATGTCCAAGCGCGCGGCCGAGATGCTGCGCGAGGACCTGGCGGCCGCCGCACCGGCACGCCTGGCCGACGTGGAGGCGGCGCAGAAGGAGATCCTCGCCGTCGCCCGTCGCCTCTCCGATGCGGGCGAGATGGCGCTGGGAGGCGCGGGTGGAGAAGCCTACGTCTAAGGTCATCCGCGACGGGCTGGCGGCGCAGGTCGTCTCCTGGTCGCCGCCGCTCATCGGGACCGAGGCGGACGACCTGGTCGCCGCCGACGAGACCGACGCGGTCGAGGTCACCGACGTCGCGCTCGGCGAGCTGCGGCACGCGTCGGTCTCGGCCCTTCCGACCGCGGCCGAGCTGGAGCGGCTGCACAAGAAGGCCTACGACGACGGCTTCGAGCGCGGCCGTGCCGAGGGCTTCCGCTACGGTCACCAGGAGGCGCTGGAGGCGGCCCGCACGCAGATCGCCGAGCGGATCGCGCTGCTGGACGAGCTGCTCGACGCGCTCGCGACGCCGTTCCGACGGCTCGACGACCGCGTCGAGCGCGAGGTCGTCAGCCTGGTCGTGGCGATCGTCCGCCAGCTGGTGCGACGCGAGGTTCGGACCGATCCGGGCCAGATCGTCGGCGTGGTGCGCGAGGCGCTCGGGATCCTGCCGGTCGCGTCGCGCAACGTTCGCGTGGTCCTCAATCCCGAGGACGCGGCGCTGGTCCGCCAGGTCTACGCCCTCAACGACAGCGAGCTGACCTGGAAGATCGTCGAGGATCCGGTGGTCGCGCGCGGCGGCTGCCGGGTGGTGACCGAGACGTCGCAGGTCGACGCGACGCTCGAGTCCCGCCTCGCTGCCCTCATAGCGCCCCTGCTGGCCGCGGGGCGCAGCGTCGATCCCGCGTCCGGCGAGGAGGGCTGAGCGACGTGGTCGGCGCCGACCGCAGCGCGATCTGGGCCGAGCGCATCGCCCGCTACCAGCGCGGGCTCGGCAATACCCGCGGCCTCGTGGTCGAGGGCCGGCTGACGCGGATGGTCGGACTGACGCTCGAGGCCATCGGCTGTCGCGCCGCGATCGGCGGCCAGTGCGACGTGGTCAACAGCCGCGACGAGCGCTTCGAGGCGGAGGTCGTGGGCTTCGCGGGCGAGAGCCTCTACCTGATGCCGACCGCGGAGATCCGCGGTCTCGAGCAGGACGCCCGGGTGGTGCCGACCGGGCGTGTCGGCGCCGCCGTGGTCGGCGACGAGCTGCTGGGGCGCGTGATCGACGGCGCCGGGCGGCCTCTCGACGGCAAGGGCCCGATCCACAGCGAGGAGCGCCGCCCGCTCAGCGGCGAGAGCTTCAATCCGCTCGCCCGCATGCCGATCCGCGAGCCACTCGACGTCGGCATCCGCGCGATCAACGCGCTGCTGTCGGTCGGCCGCGGCCAGCGGCTCGGCCTGTTCGCCGGCTCGGGTGTCGGCAAGAGCGTGCTGCTCGGCATGATGACCCGGTACACCAATGCCGACGTGGTGGTGGTCGGACTGATCGGGGAGCGTGGCCGCGAGGTCAAGGAGTTCGTCGACAACATCCTCGGCGAGGACGGCCTCGCCCGCGCCGTGGTGGTTGCCGTGCCCGCCGACCAGCCTCCGCTGCGCCGCCTGCACGGCGCGATGCTCGCCACTGCGATCGCCGAGCAGTTCCGTGACCAGGGCAGGCACGTGCTGCTGCTGATGGACTCGCTGACCCGCTTCGCCCAGGCCCAGCGCGAGATCGGGCTGGCCATCAACGAGCCGCCGGCGACGAAGGGCTACCCGCCCTCGGTCTTCGCCAAGATGCCGCAGCTGGTCGAGCGCGCCGGCAACGGCGAGCACGGCGGCGGCTCGATCACGGCGTTCTACACCGTGCTGACCGAAGGCGACGATCACAACGACCCGATCGCCGACGCGGCCCGCGCCATCCTCGACGGCCACATCGTGCTGTCGCGGCGCCTCGCGGACGCCGGCCACTACCCGGCGGTCGACATCGAAGCCTCCGTCAGCCGCGCGATGAACGACGTCACCGGCTCCGAGCAGCAGCGTGCGGCGCGCGCCTTCAAGCGCGTCTACAGCGCGTACCAGCAGAACCGCGACCTGATCAGCGTCGGTGCCTACCAGCGCGGTGGCGACGAGCAGATCGATCAGGCGATCACCCTGATGCCGCGGCTGCTCGACTTCCTGCGCCAGGACATGAACGAGCAGGTCACGCTGGACGACAGTCTCGATGCCCTCTATGCGCTGTTCCCGCAGAGCACGGTGGCGGCGCTGCGCGCCCGCGGCAGCGCGTGACGAGCGGCACGCGGACTGAGCAGCCGTGACGAGATCCGACCGCCTCAAGCCGATCCAGCAGGTGGCCCAGGTCCGCGAGCGCGAGGCCGCGAGTGCCTTCGGCGAGTCCCGGCGCCGGCTCGAGGAGGAAGAGCAGCGGCTGGCCGAGCTCGAGACCTACCGCGCCGAATACCTGCAGCGCTTCCGCACCCTGCAGCAGCAGGGCATCACGGTCGCACAGCTGCTCGAGTACCAGGCCTTTCTCGGCAAGCTCCAGACGGCGCTGCGGCACCAGGCGGAGATCGTCGAGCTGCGCCGCGCGGACGCGGAGCGGCGAATGGCGGCCTGGACCGACCGGCGCACGCACACCCGCGCCATGGACCGCGCGGTGGAAAACCTGGCGGAGGCCGAGCTGAAGGCGGGCGAGCGGCTGGA